>Ga0064014_10019_pt1 | contig 104902 bp, 111 predicted proteins | sample CrowatWCoCulture_2_FD_61584 | JGI IMG/M metagenome (GOLD analysis project Ga0064014, IMG submission 61584) | Marine cyanobacteria communities from the University of California, Santa Cruz, USA, analyzing cyanobacterial DNA methylation -... | ecosystem: Host-associated > Microbial > Bacteria >...
CTTCTTGGCAGTAGAAGTGGTCTTTCGCGCGTGGTCTTGCGCGCAGCCGGCTTCTTCGGCTCAACAGACTTCTTGGCATCCTCAGCTGCGTCAGACACGTCTTCCGCAGCTTCGGCTACCGCATCAGCGCCTTCTGCCGCTTCTTTTTCCAGCTTGGCTACCAGATCGCCAGCAAAGCTGCCGAAACGGGTATTCAGGCTGCGCAGCTGCTCGAACAGGCTGTCACTGTAACCGTTGTAGCGCTTGCGAAGGGTCTTGACGCTGTATTCGCGCGCTTCAGACTCCAGCTTCTCAGCGTAGTCGAACGGCTTGGAAGCCAGCTTCTTCTGCTGCTCTTCAGCGGCGTTGATGCCCTTGTCCACGATTTCCTGAAGCTGTTCCTGATAGGACTTGAGTTTACCCATGTTGAATCTCCTTGGTTTCCTGAAAGTTCCAAGACCCTGTCGAAACCAGTGCAACGAGGGCCTTTCTTCGATCTCAGGATTCAAGTTACGCCTTAAAATTAGAATGTTCATACTAAAAGCAGGCGTTAAAACACATGGGCGTTACCAGCGGAAAATCACCCAACTGGGCACCAGCATGTCGGACTCGGTTTCCCGGATCCAGCCACCGCCATCTGCAGGCACCAGGTAATACTCCGGCCCGACCTCCGGGACGACCTTGATCTCCATGAGCTGGCCATTGACCCGGTATTCGTAGAACACTTCCTTCTCGCCCGGGCGAATAACAATCTCGGGGCCCTGGCTCGCAGGCTGGTAATCCGAGATCACCACAGGCTCTTCGGGCGTTTCCACCGGCGTCTCATCCAGAGCGCCCTCGTCCTGAGCCAGGGCAGCCAGGGGCAGACAGGCGAACAGCAAAGCCGGACAGGCGATTCGTTTCATTTTCGTGATACCCTTTCGTCCATCGATTTCAGTACAGAGTTGCATAAGCCAACCCACGCTTCAATCAGATTCCGGACCTGTTTTGACATGACCAGCAAAAACACACCACCCGTGGTTCTTGTGGACGGATCGTCCTATCTTTTCCGTGCATATCATGCACTTCCGCCACTAACCACCAGCAAGGACCATCCCACCGGAGCGATCAAAGGTGTGATCAGTATGATCCGGCGCCTGGAGCAGGATTTCCCCGGTTCGAAGATGGTGGTGGTCTTCGACGCCAAGGGCAAAACCTTCCGGCACGACCTCTATGAAGAGTACAAGGCCAACCGGCCGCCAATGCCGGAAGATCTGGCCTGCCAGATCGAGCCCATTCATGAGATCGTCAAGGCCATGGGCCTGCCGCTGCTGACAGTGACAGGCGTCGAAGCCGACGATGTGATTGGTACCCTGGCCAACGAAGCCACCAGCAAGGGCATCGATGTGGTGGTTTCCACCGGGGACAAGGACATGGCGCAGCTGGTCAGCGATCACGTTACGCTGATCAACACCATGACCGAGACCCGGATGGATCGGGACGGCGTGGTGGAAAAGTTCGGCGTTACCCCGGAGCAGATCGTGGATTATCTGGCGCTGGTGGGCGACAAGGTCGACAACATCCCCGGCGTGAACAAGTGCGGCCCGAAAACCGCGGTAAAGTGGCTGCAGAGCTACGAAAACCTGGACAATGTCATTGAGCATGCCGATGAAATCAAAGGCAAGATCGGTGAATACCTGCGCGAGGCCACCGAAACCCTGCCCCTGAGTCGCGAACTGGCCACCATCCGCACCGACGTCGAACTGGATTTTGGCCTGGAAGACCTGAAGCTTCGGGAACAGGACGACGGGCAGCTGCTTGAGCTGTTCAGGGAATACGAGTTCCGCACCTGGATTGCCGAACTGGAAGAGGGCGAAACCCCACCCTCCAGCACCGCCCGGTCCAGCGATGAAAAACCCGGCCCGGAGACCGGCAGGAAAAACTACAGCGTCATCACCGACCAGCAAGAACTGGATCAATGGCTGGAACGCCTGAAATCGGCCGAGCTGTTTGCCTTCGATACTGAAACCACCAGCCTCCGGTACATGAATGCCGAGATCGTCGGTGTGTCTTTCGCCATCGAACCCGGCGAGGCCGCCTATGTCCCCCTGGGGCACGATTATATGGGCGCTCCCGAGCAGCTGGATCGTGACGAAGTGCTGAATCAGCTCAAGCCGCTGCTGGAGGACCCCGGTCTGGCCAAGGTCGGCCAGAACCTGAAGTACGACAAGAACGTACTGGCCAACCACGGCATTACCCTGGAGGGCATTGCCGAAGACACCATGCTGGAATCCTACGTGCTGAATTCTGTGGCTACCCGGCACGACATGGACAGCCTTGCCATGTATTACCTGGGCGAGAAGACCATCAGCTTCGAATCCATTGCCGGCAAAGGCGCGAAACAGCTCACCTTCAACCAGATCGAACTGGAAAAGGCCGCACCCTATGCCGCCGAGGATGCGGACATTACCCTGCGCCTACACCAGACCTTGAGACCAAAACTGAAGGAAACCGGGAAGCTGGCCTCTGTCTACGAAGACATCGATTTGCCTCTGGTGCCGGTACTGTCGCGCATGGAGCAGCGCGGCACCCTGATCAGCGCCAGCACCCTGCGACAGCACAGCCAGGAACTGGCAGAGCGCATGGCGGAACTGGAAAAAGAAGCCCATGACGTGGCCGGCGAGACCTTCAACCTGGGTTCCACCAAGCAGCTGCAGGCGATTTTCTACGACAAGATGGGCCTGCCGGTGGTCAAGAAAACCCCCAAGGGCGCGCCATCAACGGCGGAACCGGTGCTGCAGGAACTCGCCCATGAACACGAGCTGCCGCGCCTGATCCTTGAGCACCGCAGCCTGAGCAAGCTGAAGTCTACGTACACCGACACCCTGCCGGAGCTGATTCACCATCGCACCGGCCGTGTGCACACTTCCTACCATCAAGCCGTCACCGCCACCGGTCGACTGTCGTCCTCCGAGCCCAACCTCCAGAATATCCCCATTCGCAGCGAGCAGGGCCGCCGAATACGGCAGGCGTTTATCGCACCCGAGGGTTACAAGCTGGTGGCTGCCGACTACTCCCAGATCGAGCTGAGGATCATGGCCCACCTCTCCGGGGACAAGGGACTGCTGAAAGCGTTTGAAAAGGGCGAAGACATCCACAAGGCCACCGCCTCGGAAGTCTTCGGCGTCAGCCTGGAGGAGGTGTCTTCAGACCAGCGCCGCAGCGCCAAGGCCATCAACTTCGGCCTGATCTACGGCATGTCCGCCTTTGGCCTGTCCCGGCAACTGGACGTTGAGCGCAAACTCGCCCAGCAATACATCGACCGTTATTTCGAACGCTACCCCGGCGTTCTGAAGTACATGGACAACATCCGCAAACAGGCCCACGACGATGGTTTCGTTGAAACCCTGTTCGGCCGTCGGCTGTATCTGCCGGAAATCAACGCCCGCAACAAACAGCTGCAGCAGGCGGCCGAGCGCACCGCGATCAATGCTCCCATGCAGGGCACAGCCGCCGACATCATCAAACGAGCGATGGTGGATGTGGAGAATTGGCTGCTCAAGGAGCACGCCAATGAAGCCCGCATGACCATGCAGGTTCACGATGAACTGATCCTGGAAGTGAAGGAATCGGCCCTCGACAAGATCCGGTCAGGCCTGGAGCAGCGCATGTCCGCAGCAGCTGAACTGGATGTTCCACTGCTGGTGGAAGCCGGTGCTGGTGACAACTGGGACGAGGCGCACTGATTCGACCCAGAAAAGGGCATGGATGCCCGAAAATGCACCGAAATCGACCGCAATATCCACCGCCTGGTCTGCTCTCAAGTCCCGCGATTCCAGGGCAGGCCGCACGCACTACCTCCCGGCGAAATACCACCGTCACGGCACGATATTCGCTACATAATCAGAGTCGGCGCCCTGCCCCACCGCACACTTCGGGCAGCGCCATGCTGTGACATCCATCTCCGAGGCTCACACCATGACTTCTCTGGCATCTGAACGTAGCTGGCTGCTGGACCCCAGCGTGCTGAAACTGGTTCACCAGTGCCGCCGCCTGATTCACTCAGAATTCGGCGTCAAACTGCATCTCACGGAAGAGCATCTGGAACAGCACCTGGCGGATTACGCCCGAAAGACCCGCTCAAGCCATCTGATCCGGACCTGGGAAACCCTGAAGCAACAGGTTCCGCAACTGAACATTGAACCCGAGGAAGAGGACAACGGCCTGAAGCGCACCTACCGCGGCCAGGTGATCGCCGACGCGCCACCTGTCACGGCCAATGAAAACGGCGAGGGAGAAAGCCACCCGCCACGGAAGAAAAAGGTCATCTACCGTGGCCAGGTGGTTGGCTGATCAGTGCGGGACTGCAAGATTGCTAGAAGGCTTTGCTAACCTGCAGAGCCGCACTCCAGGCACTCAGATCATAAGTGCCCTGGTAGTTGGCAGGCGTGGCGGGTTGAGTCGGGTTGTCATGACCATACTCACGATCATTCACCTTGGCGTCTCCGGAGAACAACAGGGTTCCCATGGCTGCGTCAACGGTCCAGCCACTGGCATTGTCCTTCCACTGGGCGCCCAGTGTCAGCCAGTGACGGTCCTGGGACGGTATGCGGGCAGTCACATACTGCTTGTTCACCGGTGACTCATCCCAGGCGTAGCCGGCCTTCAGCGCCCAGTCGGGCGTGACCTGCCAGATGCCGCCAAGGTTAAGTTGCCAGGTATCCCGCCACTTTTCGGTGATGTGCGTGATCGGCTGGCCGGACTGACGTCCGATTGCCTGGGATACCTGACCACTCTGCCCCTCCCGGCTGTAGATATCGAGCTCCTCGAACCGGCTCCACCTGGCATAGGTAGCACCCGCCAGCAGGGTAAACGAGTCGTTAAAGCGATGCCGCAGACCAAGCGTTGCACTCCCGGGAATGGCCAGCGGAACCCGGACCTTTTCTGTCAGCGTTGTGGTCTGGCCGGGCGAGGAAAGCACCGGGAAATCGGAGATGGTCGCGTCGCCGTCCAGATCGAGATCGGTGCCCGTCTGGACACTCAGGCCGATCTGGGTCATCCCGGACAGCTCATAAAGGACACCAAACCGGAATGTAGCGGCTATATCATCGCCTTCGATATCGGAATAAGGCTCATCCAGAGCCAGGGCCGCCTGGCCGGCAACAGCGCTCAGGTCCTGATACCGGCTGAGACGGCCTTCCGCGTATATCAGGTTGATGCCGGCGCCCACGGACAGGCCATTACCGTTGTTCACTGAGATCGACGGAGTGAAGGCAATGGCCGTCAACTCGGTCTTGTCGGCAAAGAATCGACCCGCAAAGTCGTCCTCGTAATCCGCTGCCAGCCCGTAGGGCGCATGGATTCCGAAGCCAACGTCAACACGGTCGCTGACTTCATGAGTCAGGTAAAAGTTGGGCAGGACAGCCGGATCAGCGATATCACCACCCCCAGTCGCCGGCTGAACGGGAACCGCCGGGTTCCGACGAACCGCTGAGACAGATGACTGCCGCGCCTCGGCATCAATATCCAGAACCGCCGCCCCAAAAGAGATATTGGTGCCGGACAACTGGCTCATACCGGCGGGATTGAACAGAGCCGTGGTGGCGTTCTCGGGATTGGCGGCGGTGCCGGCGTTGGCCGTACCCATGGCACTGGCGCTCTGCTCGTTCAGGGAAAAACCGCCAGCGAGGGCAACGGAGGGTATGGCTGTCGCCGTAAGGGTAATCAGAGTTATCGTGCGGGCAAGCATTGAGGACCTGTTGTACATGGTATCTCCTTATTGACTTGCGCGTAGTATACGTAGTTGCAATGGCTGGTCTCAAATGCCATTCCTAACCGTTCAGGAGGCTAACCACCCACAACTAAAGCCTGGCAGTTCGGCGCAGGTTAGTCGTCCTGAATCGAGAGCCTGTCGACCGAGGACGACAATTTATCCGCCCCCTGGGCATCGGCACCGAGTTTAATCATCAGGCGCAGATCATTGGCGGAGTCGGCATGAGCCAGAGCGTCTTCGTAGGTAATCGATCCTTCGGAGTACAGCTGGTAAAGCGCCTGATCAAAGGTCTGCATGCCGGATTCGTTGGATTTGGACATCAGCTCTTTCAGCCGGTGTACCTCGCCCTTCCGGATCAGGTCCGACACCAGCGGGGTATTGATCAGCACCTCGATAACCGCCTTCCGGCCCTTGCCGTCCGGCGTTGGCACCAGCTGCTGGGCCACGATGGCCTTGAGGTTCAGGGAGAGGTCCATCCAGATCTGGTTATGCTGTTCCGGAGGGAAGAACTGGATAATCCGGTCCAGCGCCTGGTTCGCGTTGTTGGCGTGCAGGGTGGCCAGACACAGGTGACCGGTCTCGGCGAATTGCACGGAATATTCCATGGTCTGCCGGGTACGCACCTCACCGATCAGGATCACGTCGGGCGCCTGACGCAGCGTGTTCTTCAGCGCTACTTCGAAGCTGTCGGTGTCGATACCCACTTCACGCTGGGTAACGATACAGCCCTGGTGCTGGTGTACGAATTCGATCGGGTCTTCAATGGAAATGATGTGGCCACGGCTGTTGCGGTTCCGGTGCCCCAGCATCGCCGCCAGCGACGTAGACTTACCGGTACCGGTGGCACCCACGAACATGATCAGGCCACGCTTGGTCATGGCCAGCTCCTTGATCACTTCCGGCAACGACAGATCGTCGATTTGCGGGATCTTTACCTCGATCCGACGCAGCACCATGCCACACAGGTTACGCTGGAAGAAAGCGGATACCCGGAACCGGCCAATACCCCGGGCACTGATCGCAAAGTTACACTCGTGGGTTTCCTCGAATTCGGCGCGCTGCTTGTCATTCATCGAGCCGTAGACAAACTCCCTCGTCTGCTCCGGCGTCAACGCGTTCTTGGTCACCGGGAGTACTTTCCCGTTCACCTTCATGCTCGGTGGCACGCCCGCTGTAATAAACAGGTCTGAACCGCCCTTTTCCACCATCAGCCGTAACAGTTTTTCGAATTCCATTTGTCTACCTATACCTTTTTGTCTTCACCACGCTGACTCCCCGTACATTGTTCGAGGAGCGGGGCGGGCGGCCTTCCCCCAAGCTTGACGCAAAGAGCCCAAAGTTAAAAGTTGTCAGGCATCTTGGCCTTGGCCCGCGCTGCTTCGCGGGAAATAAGCCCTTTCTGCAGCAGCCGCTCGAGGCACTGATCCAGCGTTTGCATGCCCAGGGAACCACCGGTCTGGATTGATGAGTACATCTGGGCAATCTTGTCTTCCCGAATCAGGTTCCGGATGGCCGAGGTGCCGATCATGATCTCGTGGGCCGCAATCCGGCCGCCGCCCATTTTTTTCATCAGGGTCTGGGAAATAACCGCCTGCAGGGATTCCGACAGCATCGACCGCACCATGGACTTTTCTTCCGCCGGAAATACATCGACTACACGGTCAATGGTCTTGGCAGCGGAGGTGGTGTGCAGGGTGCCGAACACAAGGTGGCCCGTCTCGGCTGCCGTCAGCGCCAGACGGATGGTTTCCAGATCCCGGAGCTCACCGACCAGAATGATGTCGGGGTCTTCCCGCAGGGCTGAGCGCAATGCTTCGTTGAAACCCAGGGTATCCCGATGGACTTCCCGCTGGTTAACCAGGCATTTCTTGGAGTCGTGTACGAATTCGATGGGGTCTTCAATGGTAAGCACGTGTTCGTAGCGGGAGTCGTTGATGTAATCGATCATCGCTGCCAGCGTGGTGGACTTACCGGAACCGGTCGGCCCGGTCACCAGCACCAGCCCCCGGGGCACCGAAGACACGTCCTTGAACACCTGGCCCATGCCCAGGTCCTCCATGGTCAGGACCTTGGAGGGGATGGTCCGGAACACGGCGCCGGCGCCACGGTTCTGGTTAAAGGCGTTGACACGGAAACGGGCAACACCCGGAACTTCGAAGGAGAAGTCGGTTTCCAGGAATTCCTCGTAGTCCTTACGCTGCTTGTCGTTCATGATGTCGTAGATCAGCCCGTGGACTTCTTTGTGTTCCATGGGCGGCAGGTTGATGCGGCGTACATCACCGTCAACACGAATCATCGGGGGCAGACCGGCAGAGAGGTGCAAGTCAGACGCACCCTGTTTCGCCGAAAAGGCAAGCAGTTCAGTAATATCCATAGGAATCCTCGGAAGGCTTTTTCTTTTATCCCGGTGCTTCCGCCCGGCGGGGCCCCGGCGAGGTTCACTTGGCATTTCAGTGACCTGCGGGTAACGTGTCACCGTATAAGTGACAGACCGAGCGTGGCAATTTCACACTATGAGCAGCATAGCAGACAACATCGGGAGCGTAACCCGACGCATACAAAAAGCAACATTGCAGGCCGGGCGGGAGCCGGAAGCTGCGCATCTGCTTGCCGTGAGTAAAACCCGTCCACCCGAAGATCTGCGGGAAGCCTTCGCCGCCGGGCAGCGCGCCTTCGGTGAGAACTACCTCCAGGAAGCGCTGAAAAAGATCGAGGCGCTGTCTGGTCTTGACGGACTGGAATGGCATTTCATCGGCCCGATCCAGTCCAACAAGACCCGGCAGATGGCCTCTGCCTTCGCCTGGGTGCACAGCGTGGACCGCCTCAAGATTGCCCGCCGTCTCAGCGAACAGCGGGAGCCGGAGCTGCCACCATTGAATATCTGCCTTCAGGTCAATATTAATGAGGAAGACAGCAAATCCGGCTGCACCATCGGGGAATTGCCGGATCTGGTGGCCGAAATCGGCGAATTGCCAAACCTCAGCCTGAGAGGGCTGATGGCCATTCCGGATCCGGATCAGCCCGAAGCAGGGTTAAGAGCCAGTTTTCGAAAGCTGGCCAATACCCTGAAGCAACTGCGGGCAGATCACCCCGATGCCGGACCACTCGATACGCTGTCCATGGGAATGTCCGGCGACCTCGAAGTCGCAATTGCGGAAGGTGCCACCTGGGTACGGGTGGGCACCGCGGTTTTCGGCAAGCGCCCAGTAAAGAGCTGAACCGGCCGGTTCCTGCTATGATCAGGGCCGGACGTTTAAACGATCAACCGGGGAGTTAACCTTGAGCACATCACCAACCATTTCTTTTATTGGCGCCGGCAACATGGCCAGCGCCATCATTGGCGGTATGCTGGATAACGGCTATAAGGCCGGCAATATCTGGGTCAGCGCGCCGGATGACGCGCACCTGCAGACGATCCGCAAGCGTTTCGGCGTCAGCGTAACCACAGACAACCGTTACTGCGCCCAGCAGGCAGACATGGTGGTTCTTGCGGTGAAACCCCAGGTGATGGCGGATGTCTGTCGCGACATCGCGCCAGTGGTTCAGAACACCCGCCCTCTCATGGTGTCGATTGCAGCCGGCCTGACGGTCGATACCCTGGACGGCTGGCTCGGCGGCGGCTTGCCGCTGGTCCGGGTGATGCCCAACACACCGTCCCTCGTCGGCAAGGGCGCTGCAGGCCTGTTCGCCAACAAAGAGGTGAAAGACAAACAGAAGAAAATGGTGGAATCGGTATTTGAGAGCATCGGTTCCGCACTCTGGGTCGAGGACGAAAACCTGTTGCACGGTGTGACCGCACTCTCCGGCAGTGGCCCGGCCTATTTCTTCCTGATGCTTGAGGCGCTTGAAGAAGCCGCGACCGAAGCTGGCATTGCATCCGGAACCGCACGGGAGCTGGCCATCCAGACCATGGCGGGAGCCGCCGAAATGGCAGCCCGAAGCGAACACGACCCGGGCCAGCTCAAGCGTAATGTGATGTCACCTGGCGGCACCACCGAGCAGGCCATTAACACCTTTGAAGAAGGTGGCATGCGGGATCTGGTGTCCAAGGCCTACAAGGCAGCGTTCAAGCGCTCGGAAGAAATGGCCAAAGAACTGGCCAGCAAACAGTAACCGATAACGGAGAGACGGCTTCATGCTGGCAGACATTCTGATTACCATCCTGCTGATTGCATCCACCTTCTACATGACTATTGTGCTGCTCCGGTTCCTGCTACAACTGGCCCGGGCAGACTTCTATAACCCGATCACCCAGTTCGTGGTCAAGGCCACCAACCCGCCGCTGCGTCCGCTACGTCGGTTTATTCCCGGCTGGGGCGGCGTTGATGGTGCATCACTGGTGCTCGCTGTGATTATCCAGGGCATCACCTTCTTCCTGATACTGGTTGCCCTGAACGGTGGCATCCCCGCCGTGAATCCGCTCACCTTGCTGGTGTGGGCCGTACTGAACGTTCTGGACCTGATTGTGAAGATCTACTTCTGGTCCGTTATTGCGGTGGTGATCGTCAGTTGGATCGCCCCCGGAAGCGGCCATCCGGCGATTCAGCTGGTCGCCCAGATCACCGAGCCAGTGATGCGTCCCGTGCGCAATATCATGCCCTCCATGGGCGGCCTGGACCTGTCACCCATCATTGTGTTCCTGATCCTGAACGTTATCTCAGTGGTGATTGAACACATGAAAATGGCGGCCGGCCTGGGCTCCATTGGCCTGGGTATGTAAACCCCGTCTCAAAAATACACTTTGTAACACTTAGCCACGAAATCCATAATTGCGGGGCCGCAGACTCAGGATACTGATTTTGCGGCCTTTTTTATTAGATCTCTTCGATTGAACGCAATCCTCTCATCACGGCTCTGCCGCAAACCTGAATAGAACAGGATAGTATTAACGGTAATTAATCCGTCACCCGTGAGCACCCCGTTTTGCCCGGGATACCCGGAAGTCGCGCAGAAGGAAAATCCGATGAATCAACAGGGAACTCTGTCGCAGCAGGTAGAGGCTTACCACAACTGGAAAAAAGAGCTGATCCGCCAGATTGGCCGATATCGGCTGTGGCTGCAGGATAACAATCTGTTTTCCGACGATGTCAGCACCCGCATCCGCCACGGGCTTGAGTTGCTGGTTGAGGACGAACTGACCATTGCATTTGTCGGGGAATATTCCCGCGGTAAGACCGAGCTGATCAACGCCCTGTTCTTCTCCGAGTACGGCCAGCGCATGCTGCCCTCTCAGGCTGGGCGCACCACCATGTGCCCCACCGAGCTGTTCTTCGATCGCAGCGCCAACCAGAATTACCTGCTCCTGTTGCCCATTGAAACCCGAAACGGCGATCTGTCCCTGCAGCAATTACGCAAGCAGCCGGAACGCTGGGTGAAGCATGAGCTCGATGAACGCGATCCCGAAATCATGCGGGAAGTGCTGGCAGAGGTTGCCCGGGTCAAGAGCGTGACGCCGGAAGAAGCCCGGGGACTTGGCTTCGAAGAGGGCATGCTGGAGCACGACCGCAATAATCCGGGCAATGTACTGGTACCAGCCTGGCGCAACGCCCAGATCAGTGTCCGCCACCCGCTGTTCGAGCGCGGCCTGCGCATTCTCGACACACCGGGCCTGAACGCCCTGGGCTCCGAGCCGGAACTGACCATCAGCATGCTGCCCCGCGCCCATGCGGTAATCTTTGTGCTGAGCGCCGACACCGGTGTAACTGCAAGTGATATGACCATCTGGAAGGAGCACATCGACACCCAGCACGCGGATCACCGCGCCGGTCGCTTTGCCGTGTTGAACAAGATCGACGTGCTCTGGGACGACCTGCAGGGGGAGCGTCACACCAACGAGGCCATCGAGCGGGTACGCGGCTACACCGCTGACCATCTGGGCATGCGCCAGCACGACGTCATTCCGGTTTCCGCCAAGCAGGGACTGGTCGCAAGGGTCAAGAAAGACACCGACCTGTTTGATCGCTCCAATATCGGCCAGCTGGAACAGCTGATTATCCAGCGCATCCTGATGCACAAGGAGCAGCTGATCACCCAGAGCCTGATCAACGACCTGCTGGGCATGCTCCAGAACAGCCAGGCAGCAATGCAGTACCGCCTCGAATCCCTGGAGGAAGAACTCCAGGCGTGCGCGGGCGTTACCATGGACAAGGCAGCGCTGGGCCGCCTGGCAGAACGCGCCCAGAAAGACTACGACTTCTATTACAAGAAGCTGATTACGCTGCGCTCGAGTCGGCGTCTGATGGACTCCCAGGGCGACCTGCTGAAGAAACTGGTGAGCGAGGACCGCTTCGAAGCCCACGCAGAGCGCGTGCGTACCAGCATGTCAAAGAGCTGGACCACGGCCGGTATGAATCGCGCCATGGACCAGTTCTTCGAACTGCTTGAAAGCGACCTGACCAACCTGCTGAGCGAAGGGCATCTGGCCGAAAAGATGGTTGGCGCTATTTATCGCCGCTATAACGAGGACAATCGGGCCCGTCACCTGGAGCCCATCCCGCTCCGGGCCGGTCGCCACGTTATCGCCATCCGGGAGTTGCGCAAGAAAGCCAGACGCTTCCGCATCAGCCCGAAGAACCTGCTGACCGAGCAGTCGGTTCTCGTTCGCCGTTTTTTCAATGTCATGGTGGGCGAGGCACGCACCCTGCATGCCCGGGTGCGTCACGACGTTGAACGCTGGCCGTCCGAGGCCCTGCTGCCAATCATGCAATATTCCATGGAACAGAAGCAGCTGCTGGAGCACCAGATCCGGCGCCTTCGCGACATGGTTCGCAACGACAGGGACAGCCGGACCGAGCGCCAGCGCCTGACCAACACCATTTCCGATCTGCGCAAACAGCTGGAACTGGCCGATGCCATGCAACGACAGATCCGCAAACCGGCCCCTACCCTGATCCAACAGAAAGTGGTCAATATCTCCGGGGCGGTGTAAGCCCCGCGAGCCCAACCATTCAGGCGGTTGCAGCCATCACGCCCCGGCTTTAAACTGCTGGGCTGGCGATGGCTTTGTCATTGCTTTTCCAGACACTTACGGATCGAACCAGGAACCACGCGCGCCGATGCCTGATACCCTGCCTGCGGATTCTGTCGGGATTGTCACCCCGCAGACTTATCATTTCGACGCTCCCATCGATCTGGCCTGTGGTCAGACCCTGGAAAACTATGACCTGGTGGTGGAAACCTACGGCACCCTGAATGCCGATGCCAGCAACGCGGTTCTTATCTGCCACGCCCTGAGTGGGCACCACCACGCCGCCGGCTATCATTCCGCCGAAGACCGCAAGCCTGGCTGGTGGGACAGCTGCATTGGCCCCGGCAAACCCATCGATACCGACCGTTTTTTCGTCGTCAGTCTGAACAATCTCGGTGGCTGCCACGGCAGTACCGGCCCCAACAGCATCAACCCCGAGACCGGTAAGCCCTTCGGACCGGAGTTTCCGGTGATCACCGTCGGCGACTGGGTCAAGAGCCAGGCGCTGCTGGCAGACCGGCTTGGCATCCAATGCTGGGCCGCCGTTGTTGGTGGATCACTGGGCGGCATGCAGGCCCTTCAGTGGAGCCTGGACTATCCTGATCGCCTGCGCCACGCGGTGGCCATTGCCTCCACCCCCCGGCTGACGGCCCAGAACATTGCTTTCAATGAAGTGGCCCGCCAGGCCATCACCTCGGACCGGGAGTTTCACGATGGTCGCTACTACGACTTTGATACCGTTCCCCGGCGCGGCCTGATGCTGGCACGGATGGTCGGACACATCACCTACCTGTCCGATGCGTCCATGGGCGAGAAATTCGGCCGCGAACTTCGAGACCAGGCCTACAAGTTCGGTTACGACGCGGAGTTCCAGGTTGAGAGCTACCTGCGTTATCAGGGCGAGCGCTTTTCAGAGACTTTCGACGCCAATACCTATCTGCTGATGACCCGGGCCCTCGATTACTTTGATCCGGCCTACGAGTACGGCGGGGACCTTTCCAAAGCCCTTGCCGCGGGCAACTGCGAATACCTGGTGCTGTCGTTCAGCACGGACTGGCGCTTTACGCCCGCCCGCTCGGAAGAAATGGTCAACGCCATGATTGCCGCCCGCCGAAAGGTCAGCTATGCGGAGGTGGATGCACCCTGGGGTCATGACGCGTTCCTGATTCCAACGCCGAGATACACTGATATTTTTACCGCCTACATGGACCGAGTGGCACGGGAGGTCGGCGCATGAGACCGGATCTCGAAATCATCCAGCAATGGGTCAAGCCCGGCCACCACATCCTGGACCTGGGCTGTGGCGACGGCACCCTGCTCGACTTCCTGCAGCGCGAGCGGGGCGCCAGTGGCTTCGGCCTGGAAATCAACCCGGACCATATCACCACCTGCATGGGCCGTGGCGTCGCCGTTATTGAACAGAATCTGGACACCCAGGGGCTGGGCAACTTTGATGATGGCAGTTTTGATGTCGTGCTGATGACCCAGGCACTTCAGGCGGTCCGGCGGCCAGACAAGGTTCTGGATGAAATGCTGCGGGTAGGCAGTGAAGGCATCGTCACCTTCCCGAACTTTGCCCACTGGCGACTTCGCTGGGGACTGACCCTGAGTGGACGTATGCCCGAATCCGACGCACTGCCGTATAAATGGTATAACACCCCTAACATACGGCTGTGCACCTTCAAGGACTTTGAAGCTCTGTGCCGGCAGAAAGGCATCAGAATCAAGAGCCGGCGGGTGGTAGACGGTCAGCATCAGAACAGCTGGCTGGCGCGCCTCTGGCCGAATTTGTTGGGTGAAATTGCCATTTACCGAATCACACGGGAGACCTAGCAATGACCGCAAAAACCTTTTCCGCATTCCGTAACCTGCTGGCAGTCACGCTGATTGGCCTGCTCAGCTTCCAGGCACAGGCTGGCTCGAAGGACTTCGGCGATTACACGGTACTCTGGAGTGTGCTGCCCAGCACCTTCCTGGCCCCGGAAGTCGCCCAGGCCAACGATCTCCAGCGGAGCAAGGGCATAGGGATCGTCAATATTGCCATCATGAAAGAGAACGAAGACGGCACCATGTCCCCGGTCAGTGGTCAGGTGGAAGGCAAGGTAACCAACGATGTTCAGCAAGTGCGCTTTCTGGCCTTCCGCCGGATACAGGAAGGTGACTCGGTGTACTTTATCGCCGAGTACCAGCATTCATCCGGCGAGCTGATGACCTTCAACGCCACGGCCCGCCCCACCGGCCACCAGGAGGACCTGACCGTGCGGTTTGCTCACACACTGTTCAGCGACTAAGCCTATATGACCAACAGACTTGTCATCGCCAGCAATAACAAAGGAAAAATTGCCGAGTTAACCGAACTGCTGTCGCCCCTGGGCATGACACCGGTTGCCCAGGGCGACCTGGGCGTCGGTGAAGCCGAGGAGCCGGCGGTTACCTTTGTTGAGAACGCAATTCTCAAGGCCCGCCATGCCGCCCGGGAAACCGGGCTTCCAGCCCTGGCAGATGACAGCGGTCTGGCAGTGGATGCGCTCGGGGGGCAACCGGGCGTCCGTTCCGCTCGCTTTGCCGGCGACGAGGCGACCGATCAGGACAACGTGAACGCCCTGCTCGATGCCATGACCGAGGTTCCGGACGGGCAACGGGGAGCCCAGTTTCACTGTGTACTGGTCTATCTTCGTCACGCCGACGACCCCACCCCCATCATCTGCCACGGCCGCTGGCCGGGCTCGATTCTCCGATCGCCCCGGGGCGATGGCGGCTTTGGCTATGATCCGGTATTCCTGGCGCCCGAGCATGGCTGCAGCGCTGCTGAACTGTCCCGCTCCGAGAAAAGCAGCATCAGCCACCGTGGACGGGCCCTGAAAATCCTGATGGAACAGCTGAAGGCCGAGGCCTGACCCCGTTGATCGACGCTCAGCCCGGAACAGACCAACAGCCAGCGGCGGTTCGGCCGCCTCTGAGCCTGTATATCCACGTGCCCTGGTGCGTGCGAAAGTGCCCCTACTGTGACTTCAACTCCCATGCCTTTACCGGAGCCATTCCGGAATCGGCCTATCTGCAGGCCCTGCTTGAAGACCTCGACCAGGACCTGGCCTTTGCCACCGACCGGCCTATCGAAACCGTTTTCGTTGGCGGCGGCACCCCGTCTCTGATGAGCGGAGAATTCTACGATCGCCTGTTTCGGGAATTGCGGGCGAGGCTCACCTTTGCAGTGGATGCCGAGATCACTCTGGAAGCCAACCCGGGGACACTGGAAGCCGGACGTTTCGAAGCCTTCCGGAATGCGGGCATCAACCGCCTGTCGATCGGAGTCCAGAGCTTTAACGCCGAACACCTGAAAGCCCTGGGCCGAATCCATGATGCCGATGCCGCCCACCGGGCCATCGGTGCCGCCCGCCAGGCCGGCTTCGACAATTTCAACATCGACCTGATGCACGGCCTGCCGGGCCAGACTCCGGAACAGGCCATCGCAGACATCGAGACGGCCCTGAACTACCAGCCACCGCATCTGTCCTGGTATCAGTTGACCCTGGAGCCGAATACCGAGTTTTACAGCCGCCCCCCAGACCTGCCGGACGACGATCATCTCTGGGACATCTATCGCCAGGGTTCTGACTTACTGCATCAACGGGGCTACCAGGATTACGAAGTCTCGGCCTGGTGCCGAGAGGGCAAAGCCTCTCGCCACAATCTGAACTACTGGACCTTCGGAGACTATCTCGCCCTGGGTGCCGGCGCCCATGGCAAGATCAGTCTGGCCGACGGAAGCATCCGACGCTACTGGAAGACCCGCCAGCCGGAAGCCTACCTGCAACGGATCGGGAGCCGCACCGCTGGCACGGACGCCATAGCCGTGGAAGATTTACCCCTGGAGTTCCTGATGAACGCCCTGAGATTGAAAGAAGGAGTGGATGAAAGCCTTTTTTCTGAGCGAACGGGTTTACCCCTGACAACAGTTGGGGTAAAACTTGAACAACTGCGAAACGAAAAGCTGATGGTGGTCGATCGGCTCCAGGCCACTGAACTGGGCCAGAGATACCTGAACAGCCTGTTGGAGCGTTTTCTGTAATGGACCCTGCACACGGAGTGGCAGCCTTTCCCAAAAGGCTGAAAGCCAGCCTGGTAGTGACGGCGTTGCTGCTGTTCACCCTGCTTATGGTCAATCAGCCACTGCAGACCGCTTCTGCTCCCCAGGGTATCGTCAGCTATCAGTTGGCCGGCACGGCGGAACAGGCCCATGCCATCCTTCGCAGCTGGCGCAGTGAGGGTGTTGCCTGGGCCAAGGTTTCATTGTGGCTGGATTTCCTGTTTATCCCCGCTTACATGCTGGCCCTCATGCATCTCACAAGCCATTTCACCCGTGACCGGCCCGGTATTCGTGAGCGGGTCGGGGCCCGATGGGTACGGGCCCTGTTCGCAACGGCCGGCCTGAGCGATGGCGCAGAGAACATCCTGTTACTGAATAATTTCAATCCGCCCACCGATGAAGTGAGCCTGTCTGCAACCCTGTGCGCGCTGATCAAGTTCACGGCACTCACGCTCGGGATTGCCGGACTGGTGATTATCCGGGCGTCCCGGCGCCATCCGCTGGCGCACCACTGAAGCCCCTTTTCCCGGACATCAGTTGGTCCGGTAGAACAACAGATCCCAGACGCCGTGACCCAGGGTTTCGCCGCGCTTTTCAAACTTGGTAATCGGACGGTCTTCAGGGCGCGGTGAATAGCCACCGGACTCCTGAGTATTGGCAAAGCCTTCGGACTCGTTCATTACCTCAAGCATGTGCTCAGCGTAGTTTTCCCAGTCAGTCGCCAGATGCAGGATGCCGCCGACCCTCAGCTTGTGACGCACCCGCTGGACAAACTCGTGCTGGATCAGCCGACGCTTGTGATGCTTTTTCTTGTGCCAGGGGTCCGGGAAAAACACCATCACCCGGTCCAGACAGGCGTCCGGGAGGCAAAGGTCAATGACGTCGTTGGCATCGATGCTGTAAATGCGGACGTTTTCCAGACCGCGATCCTCAATCTCCTTGAGCAGTGCACCAACGCCGGGCTGGTGAACTTCAACACCAATGAAGTCCTGCTCGGGGGCAGCCTCGGCCATCTCGGCCAGAGACCGGCCCATACCAAAACCGATTTCCAGGTTGAGCATGTTGTCCCGGCCAAAGACTTCGCGCGGATCGATCATTCCGCCCTCACGGGTCAGGCCGTACTTCGGCCAGCTGCGCTCGAACGCCTTCTTCTGGCCTTCCGTCATCCGGCCCTGACGCAGAACAAAGCTGCGCACGCCACGACGGGTGGTTACCGGCGATTCAGCGGCCTTATCCTGGAAATCTTGCGGTTCTTTATGGTCTGTCATCTGCAATCCTTAACCGCAGGCAGCGGGTCATGGTTAACGGGATTTGCCAACAGTTTACCAGAGTGTTGTCGCTCAGGCGGAGACCACCGAGTTGCGGCCCTGCTGTCGATCCAGCTGCCGGTAGCCCAGAGCTTCAACCAGATGGCTCTGTCGTAGCTCCTCGCTGCCTTCAAGATCGGCAAGCGTTCGGGCAACTCGCAATATGCGGTGCAGTGCGCGAGCCGAAAGCCCCAGCTTTTCCATGGCACCCGTGAGCAACTGCTCGCCCTGGCGATCCAGCCGGCACGCAGCCTGCAACGCACGCCCGGACAAGGCGGCATTCAGACTACCCCGCTCTGATTGCCGGGATCTGGCAATCAGGACACGCTCCCGGACGGCGGCGCTGGTTTCACCATCCCCGCCCGACTGCATCAACACGTCGCCACCTTGCACAGGCACTTCCACATGCAGATCAAACCTGTCCAGAAGGGGGCCGGAAATTTTCGACCGGTAACGGGTAACCTGTTGCGGCGTACACTGGCACTCAATGGTGGGATGACCACTGTAGCCACAGGGGCAGGGATTCATTGCACCCACGACCTGAAATCGCGCCGGAAAATTCACCTGCCGTGCCGCCCGGCTGATCGAGATTTCGCCGGTTTCCATCGGCTCACGCAGTACCTCCAGCACCCGGCGTTCGAACTCTGGCAACTCATCCAGAAACAGTACGCCCCGGTGAGCCAGGGAGATTTCTCCGGGCCTGGGGCTGCTGCCGCCGCCCACCAGGGCCACCGCTGAAGCGGTATGATGGGGCGCCCGAAAAGGCGGCTGACGCCAGCCTCCGGCCCGAATCGGCAGCCCGGCCACCGAATGCACGCTGGCAACCTCCATGGCGGAGCCATCATCCAGTCCCGGAAGAATGCCGGGCAAGCGGCTGGCCAGCATACTCTTGCCGGTTCCCGGTGGGCCGAAGAACAACAGATTGTGGCTGCCAGCCGCAGCCACTTCCAGTGCACGGCGGGGAACTCGCTGACCACGGACATCCGACAGGTCCGGCACTTGCCTGTTGCTGCCCGGCGCCTGTTCCAGCGAGGACCTGGGCACCGGCACCAGGCGGGCGCGGCCACTCAGGTGCTCGCACACGGCCAGCAGGTGGCCGGAAGCCAGAACGTCACCCTGGCTGGCCAGGGCCGCCTCCTCGGCATTGCCCTGGGGAACCAGCAGGTTTCGTTGCTCCTGCCGGGCGGCTAATACCGCAGGCAGCACGCCTTTAAGCGGCCTCAATGCACCATCAAGGGACAATTCGCCGAGAAATTCGCAGTCCGAAAGGCTCTCGGCCGGAATCTGGCCCGAGGCCGCCAGAATGCCCAGGGCAATAGGCAGATCGAAGCGACCGCCCTCTTTGGGCAGGTCGGCAGGGGCAAGATTAATGGTGATTCTCCGGGCGGGGAACTCGAACCCGGCGTTCAGAAGGGCACTGCGAACACGCTCTTTGCTCTCCCTCACACCGGTTTCCGGCAGCCCCACAATCGAGAGCGCAGGCAAGCCGCCTGAGAGATGGACTTCAACGGTAACGGCGGGGGCCGACACGCCAATGGTGGCGCGGGAATGAACGATAGCAAGCATGACAACCTTCCATGGTAATGACCGGAACTGCTTGCCCGGCGTCCTGCCGGGCATGTCCGTGGTTTACTGTTTTGGCAGGGAATTTTCCAGTTCGGCTACCCGCTTCTCGAGTGCGTCCACCTTTTCACGGGTCTTCAGCAGGACCGCCTGCTGGGCGTCGAACTCTTCCCTCGTTACCAGCTCCAGGCGGGACAGGACGGACATCACGGTGGCCCGGGCCTGGGTTTCAAAATCTTCCCGTGCAGCGCGGGCCATGTCCGGTACAAACTGGCCAAACTGGCCCTGCAGCTGAGCAAAAATATCCTGTGGACCTTTCACACATCACCTCACACATTTCTGAAATATCCGGCTTCGACTAAAAGAGAGGGCCTGTTACCGGTTTGCAGGAGTGTATCACACCGCAGCCCCTGCCATACTGTAGGCGGTCGGCCCTATAATAGCGGTCGAACGGTCAGGCAGCCCGCTCCAATTTGGCTCACTGGCCGGCTGCCCGCTCCATTTTGGTGCACAACTTTGCGCCATTCTGGTACGCGGATATCGTAGCCTGATGTTTTAAATATATTTTTTTGCGTTGGCATACCCGATGCTAAAGCTCTCGTACGCAATCCGCACAATTGGTGTGCGAGGTGGCAGCATCCCGAACTCAACAATCGGCCGACGGGCCCTCACTGTTGGGACGGCTTTACCAAGGAGAAAGCAATGAAACTTGTGACAGCGATCATCAAGCCTTTCAAATTGGATGATGTCCGTGAGGCACTATCCGAGATTGGCGTACAAGGCGTAACCGTCACTGAAGTCAAAGGCTTCGGTCGGCAAAAAGGCCACACAGAACTCTATCGTGGCGCGGAATATGTGGTGGATTTCCTGCCCAAGGTGAAAGTGGAAGTTGCCATTGGCGACAACCTGCTGGACCAGGTCATCGAGTCCATCACCAAGGCAGCCAACACCGGCAAGATCGGTGACGGCAAGATCTTCGTGACTGAACTGGAACAGGCCATCCGGATCCGGACTGGCGAAACCGGCGAAGAAGCGGTCTGAACCAGCTCTGATATTTCGAACAGCCAACGCAAAAAAATTTATAACCTGAAAAGCCTCGTGCGGAGGGCTTCATATGGAAAGCAATCTAAATCACATTTTTGAACTCCAGTATGCGCTGGATACCTTTTACTTCCTGATTTGCGGTGCTCTGGTCATGTGGATGGCCGCTGGCTTTGCCATGCTGGAAGCCGGCCTGGTGCGTGCCAAGAACACCACCGAAATCCTGACCAAGAACGTGGCCCTGTTTGCGGTCGCCTGTACCATGTACCTGATTGTCGGCTACGACATCATGTACGACGGCGGTATCTTCCTGAGCGGTGTAACAACTGTTGCCGAGATGGACGAGGCAGCGATTGCCGGCGTTATTGCAGCTTCCACTGAATCCGGCTTCGGCGACATGGGCGAATACAGTGGCGCTTCTGACTTCTTCTTCCAGGTTGTTTTCGTTGCAACCGCCATGTCCATCGTTTCCGGTGCCGTGGCCGAGCGCATGAAGCTCTGGGCCTTCCTGGCTTTCGCCATCGTTATGTGTGGCTTCATCTACCCGATGCAGGGTTCCTGGACCTGGAACGGAGACGCGGTATTCGGCATGTACGAGCTGAGCTACAGCGACTACGCCGGTTCCGGTATCGTTCACATGGCAGGCGCAGCAGCGGCGCTGGCAGGCGTTCTTCTCCTCGGTGCCCGTAAAGGCAAGTACGGCGCCAAAGGTGAAATCCGTGCCTTCCCAGGCGCCAACCTGCCCCTGGCAACGCTTGGTACCTTCATCCTCTGGATGGGCTGGTTCGGCTTTAACGGCGGCTCCACCCTGAAGCTGGGTGGCATCGGTGTCGCCAACGAAGTTGCCAACGTGTTCCTGAACACCAACGCAGCTGCAGCCGGTGGTCTGATTGCCGCCCTGATCGTGGCACGCCTGATGTTCGGCAAAGCGGACCTGACCATGGCCCTGAACGGTGCCCTGGCTGGCCTGGTTGCCATCACTGCAGAGCCGGCGGATCCTTCTCCTCTGCTGGCCACCATCATCGGCGCCATTGGCGGCACCCTGGTTGTCTTCTCCATCGTAACCATGGACAAGCTGCGCATTGACGACCCGGTCGGTGCCATCTCTGTACACGGCGTGGTGGGTATCTGGGGTATCTTCGCGGTTCTCCTGTCAGACGCAGACGCTACCTTCATGGGTCAGTTGGTCGGCATGCTCACCATCTTCATCTGGGTGTTCGTCACCAGCCTGATCGTCTGGGGCATTCTGAAAGCCGTCATGGGCATCAGGGTTTCCGAGGAAGACGAGTACGAAGGTGTGGATCTGTCCGAGTGCGGCATGGAAGCCTATCCGGAATTTGTCAGCGGCAAGCAGTAATCGCTGACACGAGAACGAAAACGGGCGCCAGATGGCGCCCCTTTTTTGTCTGCTTTGTCTGCCCGCTTTCCCCTTAACCTTCTTCCGGACGGACCTCATCTTCCAGTGCATCCACCATGAACTGGGGCATCGCCAGGGCTCCGTGATGAATCCCGGAATTGTAGTACCGGGTCACGAACGGCCGGTTGTTGGCATCTTCCTCGCGGAAGTATTTGATCGGGTTTTCCTTGCTGGCCATGGTGCAGCTCCACCAGCCGGTGGGGTAGACCGGTTGCGGGAATGGCATGGTCTGCACGTGCTCGAATCCGGCCTTGCGCATGTCCTCGTGAATGCCCTTGATGATGCTGTCGGTGTGCAGAAGCGGTGATTCGCTCTGCTGGACAATAATACCGCCCTCACGCAGTGCCAGCATGGCATCCCGGTAAAAATCCAGGGCAAACAGGCCTTCGGCCGGACCAACTGGGTCGGTGCTGTCGATAATAATGAGATCGACACTGTTCGGCTCAATGTCCCGCATCCACTGGATACCATCCCCGAAGAAGAAATTGGCGCGCGGGTCACTGTTCGCTTCGCAAAGCTCCGGAAAATATTTTTCCGACATGCGGGTTACCCGCTCGTCGATTTCCACCTGCCAGGCTTCCTCAACGCCCGGATGCTTGAGCACCTCTTTCAGGGTGCCACAGTCACCGCCGCCGACAATCACCACCTTTTTGGGGTCCCGGTGGGTGAACAGGGCCGGATGGGTCATCATTTCGTGGTACAGGAAGTTATCGCGGGTGGTCAGCATCACGCAGCCATCGAGAACCATCAGGTTGCCGAAGGTCTCGGTCTCGTAGATCTCCAGTTTCTGGAACGGTGTCTGCTCCTCGTGGAGCTTCTTTTTCACCTGAAGGGAGAACGCTGTCCCCTGATCCTGGAATACCTCGGTAAACCAGCCGTCATTGAGTGCTGTCATGTCTTGCCTCCCGCTGTGGGCCATGGGCTGTGTTAAAAGGGCGTATTGTAGGGACGCCTTACCGTGAGCTAAAGCGATAATCGCGGCAACCGGCCAGATATTTTCCCTGCCCGGTTCTTTTAGCCCTTGGCGGGAATCCATACAATGTCCGCCAGAAGCCGGCTGCCGAACAATTCCCTGCCGGCCAGTGTTTCAAGACAGGATAGCAAGCATGAGCGAAGCCAGCGCCACCCCGGCACACAAGGTTTACAACATTGCCCACTGGAGCGATGGCTACATAGGTGTCAACGACCAGGGACAGGTACTGATTCGTCCGGATCGGGGCCAGAGCCCGGCACGGATCAACCTGCCGGAGCTGACCCGAACACTGACCGATTCCAGGACTCAGTTGCCGGTGCTGGTGCGCTTCGTTGATATCCTCCACGACCGAGTGAATAAACTGTGCAATGCCTTCAACAAGGTCGCAGAAGAACATGCCTACCGGGGCCGTTACACAGCGGTCTATCCGATCAAGGTCAACCAGCAGCGCCGCGTGGTCGAGGAACTGCTGGCCGCCGAGCCGGCTGCCTCTAAAGGGCAGATAGGCCTCGAAGCAGGCAGCAAGCCGGAATTGATGGCGGTGCTGGCGATGTCACAGCAACCGGGATCGGTGATCGTCTGCAACGGCTACAAAGACCGGGAGTACATCCGCCTGGCCCTGATCGGCCAGACCCTGGGTCACCGGGTGTTCATCGTGGTGGAGAAAAAATCCGAACTGCCACTTATCCTGGAGGAGGCAAAAAGCCTGGGCGTTTCGCCCCTGATCGGCGTGCGGGCGCGTCTGGCAACCATCGGCAAGGGCAACTGGCAGAACACCGGCGGTGAGAAATCCAAGTTCGGTCTTTCCGCCAGCCAGGTCCTGGATGTAGTGAACACGCTGCGCGAGGCAGGTGCCCTGGACACCTTGCAACTGCTGCATTTCCACCTTGGTTCCCAGATTGCCAATATCCGCGACATCCAGACTGGCCTCAGGGAATGTGCCCGCTTCTACAGCGAATTGCGCCAGATGGGCGCTCCGGTCGGCACGGTGGATATCGGCGGCGGCCTGGGTGTGGACTACGAGGGCACCCGCTCCCGCAGCAGCTGCTCCATGAACTACAGCGTTTACGAATACGCCTATAACGTGGTGCATGTTCTGCAGGCGGAGTGTGATCGCCACGGCATTCCCCACCCGGACCTGATCAGCGAATCCGGCCGTGCACTGACCGCCCACCATTCGGTGCTGGTAACCAACGTGATCGACCGCGAAGCACCGGAAAACCGGACGCCGGAACAACCAGACGATAACGCCTCCGCGCCACTGCACGACCTCTGGCGCGATCTCGACAGCCTGCAGGATACCAACACGCCGCGTTCATTGGCCGAGATCTACCACGACGTCCTGCATGCCATGGCCGACGTCCATGCCCAGTTTGCCCACGGCGTTCTCTCTCTGCAGGAGCGGGCAGATGCGGAGACGCTGTACACCCGCTGTTGCCGCCTGCTTCGCAGTCAGTTGGACAGCAGCAACCGGGCCCACCGGGAAATCATCGACGAGCTCAATGAGAAACTGGCCGAGAAGCTGTTTGTGAATTTCTCCCTGTTCCAGTCACTGCCGGATGTCTGGGGCATCGACCAGATCTTCCCGGTGATGCCGATCAACGGCCTGGACCGGCCGCTGAACCGCCGCGCCGTCATCCAGGACATCACCTGCGATTCGGACGGACGAATCGATCGTTACGTGGATGGCCAGGGCACCGAGACCACCCTGCCTCTACCTGAAGAAAAGACCGGCGAGCCGCTGCTGATGGGTTTTTTCATGACCGGTGCCTATCAGGAAATTCTGGGGGACATGCACAACCTGTTCGGCGACACTCATTCCGTGGATGTCCGCCTGACGGCAGAAGGTGGCTACGAGATCAGCGACCCCATCACCGGCGATACCGTAGCCAAGGTGTTGCGCTATGTGAACTTTGAACCGGATGCCCTGGTGGAGGCCTACCGACGCAAGTTCGCCGCCTCCACCCTGGCGCCGGAGACCCAGTCAGCGCTGCTGGCGGAGCTGGCCGCCGGTCTTGATGGCTACACCTACCTGGAAGAATAGCCAGAGTCAGGGTTTCTGGTGCGTCCGACGCCAGGCGCTGAACTGATCAACCGTGATGAAGTTGTCCGGGTGTCCAAGCATGGACGGACGGATTCCGGCGGCCGACAGCAACCGCCCACGCTGCAGGCCCCGATCCTCCGCCAACTGGCAGAGGATATCCGCATAGTGCGCCCGGATAACGGGCAAATTTCCGGAAATGCCGGGTGCATTCATGGGGATGGTTTTCTTCCGGTCTCGGTTTATTGCTCAGACTAGACCGCTCGGGCTGTTCCGGCAATTACCGGCGAGACGACCGGCAACCGTCTCTGGCGCCAGCTTTTTTTGCATTTTTTTCGGACCGGCAGATCCAACGCGTAAACCAATCCGTAAATCTTGCGACTGACAAAACCGGGACGAGTGCATAGAATGATGACCAGAACAAGCTCAAATCATGCGACTGTCAAGGAGCGTCCGGTGACCACACTGGATCAGAAGCCAGCCAGTTCCGAGGGCCGAAAGGACCCGTGGAGCCAGATGCTGCAGAAAGTGGGCAAGCACCAGGATCGCGAGGCGTACCACGCGCTGTTCGAGCATTTTGGACCGCAAATCAAGTATTACGCTATGGCCAATGGTCTGGCGAGTCATGCGGAAGAGCTCGTGCAGGAAGTGTTTGTGTCCATCTGGAGACGGTCCTGTCTCTATGACTGGCGCAAGGCTGCCGCTTCAACGTGGATATTTACCATCGCCCGTAACCAGCGCATCGACATGCTCAGAAAGATGCAGCGGACCAGTGCGGAAATGCCGGTGGAGACTGAAGATCTCTGGCAGATTCCGGGCGACAATGAAAACGAGCCGGTGACGTCGCTGCATCGCTTGATGTCGGAGCGGAGGATCAGAGCGTCTCTGAGCCATCTCCCGGAAGAGCAGATCACAGTCATTGCCAAGGTTTACATGGAGAACAAGTCTCACCAGATGGTAGCGGACGAGTTGAATATTCCCCTTGGCACGGTCAAAAGCCGGGTGCGCCTGGCACTGAACAAACTGAAAGTGATTTTGCAGGATCAGAACGTATGACACGGCATCATCCCGACAGCCTGAGCTTGATGGAATACAGTGCAGGCAACCTGAGCGAGCCCCATGCCCTCTGCATTCGGCTGCACCTGGACAAGTGCTCCCACTGCCGCAGCCGCGTGGACACGCTCGACAGTCTTGGCGCTGTGATGATGGAGCATCAACCGAAGGTGAGCGTGTCGGAAAGCATGTTCGACAGCATCCTCTCCAAGATCGATAGCGAACCAACGGATGAGGCGTTGGCAACTCCGGCTCCCAGGGTCGGCGCCCTGCAGAAACTGCTGGGTGAAGATCTCAACAGCCTGCCATGGAAACGCCAGCTTGGTGATGTGAGTGTTCTGGACATAACTGACCGATTCCCTGGCCAGAAAGAGCAGGTGGTCCTTCAGAAACTGGCTGCAGGTGGCAAGGCACCGGCCCACACCCACCGTGGCGAGGAAACGACGATTGTGCTGCAAGGCGCTTTTGCCGACCAGAAAGGCGTTTTCAACCAGTGGGATTTTGTCGTGCTGAACGATGAGGATGAGCACAAGCCCGTGGCGGTTGGCTGCGAAGACTGTATCACGCTGTCTGTACTCAGTGCCCCGGTCAAACTGACGGGCACGTTTACCCGAATGCTCAACCCGTTTATTCGATAGACGTTTGCAAGCTGGGGCAGCGTTAGCTGCCCCAGCGCTTCCTTCCAGTGAGCAACTCTGCAATTAAGCAATGGTTCAATTGACCTGAACACCTTCCGAAACGACACTGGCAGACAGAGCCGGAATTAGCTGGCGATCCCATTTCAACCAGAATCTTCGAATCTGCCATGCCCGACATCATTGTCATGTTTTTCCTGCTCGGCCTGATAGCCGGGACCATCAAGTCTGACCTGTCCATTCCTCGCGAGGCCTACGACATCCTAAGCCTGTTGCTGATGCTGACCATCGGCCTGAAAGGCGGGATGGCGTTGTACGGCAACCTTGCGCCCGACCTTCTGCTGGAGATGTTGGCGGTTGCCGCCCTGGGGTTTGCGCTGCCGCTGCTGATGATACCCATGCTGCGCTTTGTGGTCGGTCTGTCCATTGCCGATACAGCCAGCTTCGCGGCCCATTATGGATCGGTAAGTGCCGGAACGTTCGCAGTCGCGCTTGCCTGGGCAGAAGCACGGGGACTGAACACGGGCGGTCAGGTGACTTTATATCTGGTACTGCTGGAATTGCCGGCCATCATGGTGGGACTCTGGTTCTATCGTCGCTTCGGCAAGCCCGACGATAGCGTTGGTGGGACGCCGCTCTGGCAAGAGACCCTGACCAACCGCAGTGTCGTACTGCTGGTGGGCGGGGTAATCATCGGTGCACTCTACGGTCCCGGACAGGGCACGGGAGTGACCGCGCCATTGACCAGCGCGTTCTCAGTGATCCTGTCACTGTTTTTGCTGGAGATGGGCCTGGTGGCTGCCGAAACACTGCGCAACCTCAGCTGGGCTCACTGGCGGGTGGTGCTTTTCGGGCTTGCCATGCCCCCGATCCTTGCCGTACCCGGCTGTTGGTCGGCACCGCTCTCGGCCTTGGTACCGGCTCGACCCTGATTCTGGCAACACTGACGGCAAGCGCCTCCTATATCGCAGCGCCAGTGGCCGTGCGCCATGCAATTCCCGATGCCAATATCGGTCTGGCCATGCTGGCCTCGCTGGGGGTGACTTTCCCCTTCAACGTTCTGATTGGCATCGGTCTCTATCATTCAATGCTGACCTGGGCCTTGCCCACATGAACATCGGGGAATGATCACCAGGGCAGTTCCGAGCCATCCCAGCTGAGGAACCGCCCGTTATCCCCCTCGCCCACGTTATCGAGCACGTCAACCAGATTGGCGGCTGTCCCCGCCGCGGTATGCACTTTCAGTTTGGCCAGGGATTGACTGAACGGTTCGCTCAACGCCGACTCGGTGGTGCCCGGATGCAGCGAAACACAGGCTATCGGTTTGCATCGGCGGGGTAATTCGATGGACAGGTTACGCACCAGCATGTTCAGCGCCGCCTTGGAGCTTCGGTAGGCATACCACCCCCCGAACCCGTTATCGGTAATCGACCCGACTTTTGCGGAAATCGCCGCCACCCGCTTGAATTCCCGGTGTCGAAGCCAGGGCAACAGCGCCTGCGTCAGTAAACCGAACCCGGTCGCATTCACTGCAAACGCCCGCGCCATACTCCCTGCGTCCAGATCCTCGAGACGCTTCTCGGGAAACATCTCCGGCCCATGGAGCAAGCCGGCGGCGTAGATGAAGCCGTCGATGCCCTCCTCTCTGGCCAACAACGATTCCAGCCCCTCGGCAACGGCCGCTGGCGACGCACTGTCCTCGGCATCCCATGGCAACACGGTACTTCGCTCATGGGACCGCAAGACCTCCGGTGCTTTTTCCGGGTCACGACACAACCCGATCACACTCGTCTGTGAATCCCGCTCAAGCAACCGGTTCGCCAACGCGCCGCCAATTGCGCCGGAAACTCCGGCAATCACCACTCGTTTCATCAGAGACCTCCTTTGTTCTGGAGGACATACGAAAATTCTATCGTCCGGACTCCCGAAAACGGTGAACCAGCGCATTAAAACAGGCGTATGAAACCAGTGTTCAAATCATCTTCGGGTCCTGCCGTTCCGGGCAGAACTCCAGTAAAAAAGCGCACGTAGGAGAGTATCCATGCAATACCAGGCTCCGGCGAATGACCTTCGCTTTCTGTTGTTTGATGTATTGGGCGCAGACCGGCTGCATGAGCTGGAAAAATACGCCGATGCCACCCCGGATCTGATTTCCGCAGTTATTGACGAGGCTGGCAAGCTCGCCGCAGAAGTCATCCAGCCCACCAACCAGGTCGGCGACCGGGAAGGCTGTACCTTCGATCCCGAGACCCGCTCGGTGAAAACGCCCGAAGGTTTCAAAGATGCCTACAAGAAGTTCGTTGAGGGCGGCTGGACCGCGCTGGACGCACCGCTTGAATACGGCGGCCAGGGCCTGCCCCACACCCTGAAGTTCGTGGTGGACGAAATGGTCTGCTCCACCAACCTCTCCCTGGGCATGTATCCGGGCCTGACCCATGGCGCCATCAGTGCCCTGCACGCCCACGGCTCCGATGAACTGAAAAACATCTATCTGGAAAAGCTGATCTCCGGCGAGTGGACCGGCACCATGTGCCTGACCGAACCCCAGTGCGGCACAGATCTGGGCCTGATTCGCACCCGCGCCAACCCGAACGATGACGGCAGCTATGCCATCGAAGGTACCAAGATCTGGATTACCGGGGGCGAGCACGACCTGGTGGACAACATCGTGCATCTGGTTCTGGCCAAACTGCCCGGGGCACCGGATACCACCAAGGGTATTTCGCTGTTCGTGGTTCCCAAATTCCTGCCGGATTCCGGTGAGCGCAATCCTGCCTTCTGTGGCGGTCTTGAGCACAAGATGGGTATCAAGGGCTCTGCCACCTGCGTCATGAACTTCGAGGGCGCCAAAGGCTGGCTTGTCGGCGAGCCAAATGATGGCATGCGGGCGATGTTCACCATGATGAACGAAGCCCGCCTGATGGTTGGCATGCAGGGTCTCGGCCTGGCGGAAATGGCTTACCAGGAAAGTCTCGGGTTTGCCCGTGAGCGCTTGCAGAGCCGTTCACAGAGCGGCCCGAAGAATCCCGATGGTCCGGCTGATCCGATCATCGTGCACCCGGATGTACGCCGGATGCTGATGCGCCAGAAAGTCCTGAACGAAGGCATGCGTGCCCTGGCCCTGTTCGCCGGACACCAGCTCGATCTGTCGGTTGCCCATCCGGATGAGACCGTCCGGGAATCCGCCGATGATCTGGTTCAACTGCTCACGCCCGTCGTGAAATCCTTCCTGACGGACGAGGGCTTCAACAACGCCAATACCGGCCTGCAGGTACTGGGGGGTTCCGGCTTCACCACCGACTGGCCGCTGGAACAGCTGGTGCGGGACGGCCGGATTGCCCGGATCTACGAGGGCACCAACGGCATTCAGGCCATGGACCTGGTGGGCCGCAAACTGAGCCTGAAAGGCGGCCAGCTGGTACGCACCCTGTTCGGAACCCTGAGCGGATACCTCAAGGACAACCCGGAGGCGCCGCACCGCGAGGAACTCAAGAACGCCATCAAGGCGCTGGAAACCGCCACCATGTGGCTGGCCACCAATGCACCGGAAGATCCGGAGCAGGCGGGCGCTGCCGCTACGCCCTATCTGCGCCTGATGGCACTGACGGTGATCGGCTACCTCTGGTCCCGCATGGCCAATGTTGCCAACGAGCAGCTTGCCGCCGGCGAAGGCAACAAGCCCTTGCTGGAGAGCAAGGTTGTCTCTGCACGCTTCTTCTTTGAAAAGCTGCTGCCGGAAGTCGACTGGCTGCTGGGCGACATTCAGACCGGCAAGGATAGCCTGATGGCGTTCTCAGACGACCACTGGGCCGCGTGATCCGGAGTTCGGCCGGGGCCTGGCGGTTCTGGCCGGAAATGACCGAACAATGACAGCTTGTGACCTTCAGCGTGACGGTCTGGAAATTGATAATGATCACGTTGATTAGTGTCTCTGAACTGGTCCTGCCCAGCTCCCCGTCGGACTGGGTACTTTTGAAAGCCACGCTCTGCGTGGCTTTTTTTATGGCCATTTTTTTGTCTGTGCGGTCACTGGGTTACAATTGCCCCCTTTGATTCTGTCCGGCTTTTGAACGGACCAGCACGGGGATACCATGAACGCCGACGATTACGCTTTCCGCTTTGGCGGCATCGAACGACTGTACGGGCGTCGGGCCCTGGAAGCCTTTCGCCACGCCACTATTGCCGTTGTCGGGCTTGGCGGCGTCGGATCCTGGGCCGCTGAAGCCCTGGCCAGAAGCGGCGTTGGCACCATTGTTCTGATCGACATGGACGATGTCTGTGTGTCCAACACCAACCGTCAGCTCCATGCCCTCGAAGGCCAGTACGGACGCACCAAAACCGATGCCATGGCAGACCGGTTGCGGGCGATCAACCCGGAAGCAGACATCCGGGTGCATTTCGGCTTCCTGACCACCAAGAACGTCAGCGAACTGATTACCGGGGACATGACCGGGGTGATCGACGCCATCGACAGCGTCAAGGCCAAGGCCGCCCTGATTGCCCATTGCCAGCGCCGGAAAATCCCCCTGGTATGCGCCGGCGGCGCCGGCGGACAGATCGACCCCACCCAGATTCAGGTGGCCGACCTTAGCAAAACCACCCAGGACCCGCTTCTGGCCAAGGTACGCAACCTGCTGCGCCGGGAATACGGTTTTTCCCGGAATCCCAAGCGTCGCTTTGGCATTGAGGCCGTATACTCCCTGGAACAGCTGACGTATCCTGCCGGAGACGGGGAAGTCTGCCTGCAGAAACCGGCCACCGACGGCCCGGTACGTCTGGACTGCGCTTCCGGCTTTGGCGCCGCCAGCCCGGTAACCGCCAGTTTCGGTCTCTTTGCAGCCTCAAGGCTTCTGAACCGGATTGCCCGGCGCGCCAACCAATAGATCAACGGACCTGAAACCATTATGCCTGTCAGCACTGTCCTGATTCTTGCCAGCATTGGCGTTCTTTCACTGTTCTGTCAGTGGCTTGCCTGGCGTGTGCGCATGCCCGCCATCCTGTTCCTGCTGGCTGGCGGCATTGCCGCCGGGCCGGTTCTCGGCTTCCTGTCCCCGGAAGTCGTTTTCGGCGACCTGCTGTTCCCGGTCATTTCCCTCGCCGTTGCCATCATCCTGTTCGAAGGCAGCCTGACCCTGCGCTATGAGGAAATCCGCGGCCACGGCAAGATGGTCCGCAACCTCATTCCGGTAGGCTCCATTGTCACCTGCATCATCGGCACCCTGGCCGCCCGCTGGCTTCTGGATGTCTCTTGGGCGGTCGCCCTGCTGTTTGGCGCCATCTCCATTGTCACTGGCCCCACGGTTATCGCGCCGCTGCTGCGGTCCGTACGACCGGACTCCAAGCTGGCCAACATACTTCGCTGGGAAGGCATCATCATTGACCCGGTCGGGGCACTGCTGGCGGTCCTGGTGTTCGAGGGGATTGTCTCCTGGGGTCAGGGCAACGTGTTCGGCCACTCGCTGTACATATTCGGCAAGACCCTGGCCGTGGGTTTCCTGATGGGCGCCGGAGCCGGTTATCTCAATGGCATCGTGTTGCGCAAACACTGGATTCCCCAGTATCTGCATAACGCCGGCACCCTCACCTTCATGCTCGGCGTGTACGCCATCTCGAACGAACTGGCCCATGAGTCGGGCCTGTTGACGGTGACGGTGATGGGCATCTGGATGGCCAACATGAAGCAGGTGCCTATCGAGAGCATCCTGGAGTTCAAGGAATCCCTGAGTGTTCTCCTGATTTCCGCCCTGTTCATCATCCTGGCGGCCCGGGTCGAATTTTCCGCCATCGCCGAACTGGGCTGGGGCCTGGTGGCCGTACTCGCCCTGTTGATGCTGGTGGCGCGCCCCCTGAGCATCTTTCTCTCGGCCATTGGTACCAATCTGAACTGGCGGGAAAAGCTCTTCCTGAGCTGGATTGCCCCAAGGGGCATCGTTGCCGCTGCGGTGTCAGCGCTGTTCGCCTTCCAGCTCCAGAAACTGGGTTATGAGAGTGCCGGAGCCCTGGTGCCCCTGGTGTTCATGCTGATCATTGCTACCGTCACCCTGCAAAGCCTCACGGCACGGCCGGTTGCAAACCTGCTGAACGTGGCGGAACCGGCGGAATACGGGTTCCTGATCCTGGGTGCCAATCCGGTGGCCCGGATGATCGGCAAGGCCCTGAAGAAGTATGAGGTACCGGTGACCCTGGCCGATACCAACTGGGAGAACGTCCGCCAGGCGCGCATGGAGAACCTGCAGGTCTACTTCGGTAATCCCGTGTCTGAGCATGCGTCGACTCATCTGGACCTGACAGGCATCGGCAAGCTGCTGGTGATCTCCCCGTACAAGCACATGAATTCCCTGGCCACCTACCACTTCCTGGACTGGTTCGGCAGCAAGTGCGTGTTCAGCCTGGCCGAAGGTGACCAGGACCAGAAGGCCCGGCACCAGACTGCCGAAAAAATCCAGATGACCCGGGGCCTGTTCGACGGCGTGAGTTACGCCAAGCTGGCCAGCCTGGTGAGCCAGGGGTACACCCTGAAGACCACCCAGTTGAGCGAGGAATTCGGTTACCAGGAGTTCCTGAACAAATACCAGAACAAGGCCCTGGTGTTGTTCACGTTTGACAGCAAGGAACACGTCGCTCCGGTTTGCAGCATGAAAGACCTGAAACCGGAAGACGACTGGATCCTGATCAGCCTGGTACCGCCCCAGGCCAGAAAGGAGCGCAAGGAAAAAGAGGGGGGAGAGCCATCAGCTGGTGGGGAACAGCCATCAGCCGGCGGGGAACAGCCATCAGCCGGTGGGGAACAGCCATCGGCCGGCACGGACGCACCCGCCGACGAACCCCCTTCATCGACAATCTAGTACCAGCTTGCCGCGTACGTGCCCACCCTCCAGGAGTTCGTGGGCCTGCGCGACGTCCTCCAGCGGAAACGTCTCGTCGATGTGGACTTTTACATCGCCGTCCTCAATCAGCTCGGCAATCTCATCCAGGTGAAACACGTCCGGGCGCACGGTCATGCCGTGGGCGCGTAATCCCATCTCCTCGGCTGCGCTGATGATTTCATCGGCGGTAACCGTGGGGATGGTGACAAGGACACCCTGCTCGCCAAGAGTATGCAGCGAGCGCTTGCCGGTATCGCCACCGACCAGGTCCAGCACCACGTCCAGGCCATAGCACTCTTCGCCGATATCCGTGGTGCGGTAGTCAATGACCTCGTGAACTCCGAGTTCTGCCAGAAAATCCCGGTTACCGGCCGAAGCCGTAGCAATGACATGGGCACCACGCTCCAGTGCGAACTGGACCGCGAAATGCCCGACACCACCGGCGCCGGCATGGATCAGGATTTTCTGCCCGGACTCCAGCTTCGCCATTTCAAACAGCGCCTGCCAGGCGGTCAGCGCCGCCAGAGGCAAGGCACCCGCAGACACCAGGTCCAGCTCTTCCGGCACAATGGCCAGCTCATCGGCTGCTGCCAGGGCGTACTGCGCATAACCGCCACCGCCGGCCGGAAATCCGACCATGCCCATGACCCGGTCGCCAGGCACCAGGGTGGTCACGTTGGCACCAACCCCGACAACCTCACCGGCCACATCGTAGCCTGGCGTCCAGGGCAAGGAATTCTCGATCTGCCGCGCCGCGAACCCCAACCCCTTCCGGGTTTTCCAGTCAATGGGGTTGAGCCCGGCCCCATGCACCCTGACCAGCACCTGATCGTCTCCGGGAACTGGCACGTCAGCCTCGACCACCTGCAGGACATCACGTTCACCGAAGCGATCGTAGATCACATGGCGCATCGTGGCTTCAGCATTCTGATCAGCAGTTTTTTCCATGGAGATCTCCGGACAACAGGTTTAACGGGAGTGACTTTGAACAAGACTAGCTGAAGTAAAGCACAAAAGAGCTCGGGGGACCTAGAGCCCCTTGCCCCCGGCCACAACAGCAGAACCGAGAATGTCGGCGAATTCTTTTGGCGCACGGGCGGGGCGCTGGCTTTTCATATCAACACAGGCGTGGGTGGAAACCGCCCTGACCAGGGTTTTGCCATCAGACGGACGCACCAGCTGGAACTGCCGGGCAGACCGGAAACGACCGTCATAGTCGGTCAGCCAGGTTCCCAACACCAGCTGATCCCCGGTGTTCGCCGAGGCCAGGTAATCAATTTCCGTGCGGGTGATGGCCATCGCCTTCCCGGTTTTTTCGTGCAGCGCCCAGCTCATACCCAGGCTTTCAATGTGGGCCCAGCTGACGTCCTCCAACCAGCGTACGTAGACAACGTTATTGGCGTGCCCGAGCCGGTCGGTATCCTCGGCACGCACCGTAATATCAATGGTGAAAGGCGCCGGCAGATCCCAGGTAATGTCTTGGTGCTGCATCAGTTGCTCTCTCCGAGACCGGGAATGGCCTGCAACGGTAGCCGACCAATACGATCATTGTGAAGTGAACCAAAGTACAGGTTGCCATCGTGGGGATTGACCGAGGTAATTTCCTGCAGATGGGTTCCCCGGGTATCGTGAAGGCTGGTAATCACGTCGCCGTTCCGGTCGAAGGCGATCACAAGGCCATATTCCTGTGGGGCAGGCTTCAGGCTGTCCGGGAGCTTGGCCACCAGATCTTTCAGCCAGGGCCTCGGGTGCATGGCGTCAACTTTCGGGTTCCGCAAGGTTGGAAACGCTACCCAGTAGCGCCCCTGCTCATCCACCGCAAGGTTATCGGGAAAACCGGGCAGATTGTCGGCAAACACCTCTGCCTGACCGGCTCTGGGCCCGTGAATCCAGTATCTGAGGATGCGGTATTTCCAGGTTTCATTGACCAGCACGTAGCCACCGTCCGGAGATACCGCAACACCATTGGCAAAATGCAGGTTGCCCAGGAGGACTTCGGCCTTGCCAGTTTTCGGGGAGTAGCGCAGCAACCGGCCGTGGGGACGCATTTCCAGCAGATCCAGCAAATATTCCGGCTGACGGAATTTCGAGCTGGCGTCGGTAAAGTAAATTCGCCCGTCATCGGCAATATCGACATCATCGGTGAATCGGAACAGGGTACCCTCAGCTTCCCGGGCCAGCACGGTAATCTTGCCATCGGGGCTGATGGACAGCAGGCCCCGCCAGGCATCGGCAACGATCAGGTTCCCCTGGCTATCAAAAACCATCCCCAGGGGCCGGCCATCGGTAGACAACCAGTTCTCAACCCGACCATCCGGAAACACCCGCACAATGTAGCCATCCTGGGTGCCGGTATAGAGCACGCCGTCCTCGCTGATGGCTGTATCCTCGGGGCCATAGACCTGGCCCCTGGCCAGAAGATCCGCCAGCCTCAGTCGTTCGTTCGGCGCGGTAGGCCCGGTAAGGGGCGGCGGCGAGGGTGGATTCCAGGCTTTGCTGTCGACAGGCGACGGTGTCAGCAGGAAGCTGCCAAGTAGCAGAAACACAACCAGCAACCCCACCATCCATTTCATACACTCTGCCCGCCTGTTGTTATATCAGTTCCGTGTTTCAGCGATTGGTTTACCTTAGCAGACAGGCCCGCGGGCGGGAAAATACCCGACACCCGGCCCTGTCATTCACCGGCACTGAGAAAACGGCGGCAGAGAGCGGTAAAGGAATCGGCCTTTTCGGCATGCAGCCAGTGGCCGGTTCCCTGGATAATACGCAACTGCGCCCGGGGAAACAGTCGCTGAATATCATCCCGGTGTTTCTCCTGAATGTAGGCCGAATCTTCGCCCTTGAGAAACAGCACGGGTCCATCAAACGGGCCATCGCCCTCAGGCGCTTTGGCCAGATTCTCGTAACAGGCATCGATAACCGGCAGGTTGAGCCGCCAGCGAAACATGGGCCCGCCCTCCTGCTGCTCGTCCCGGGGAATGCGCTCCAGGTTCTTCAGAAGAAACTGGCGCACACCCGGCTCTTCGACGAAATCGGCCATCAGTCTGTCTGCGTCCTGACGGGAACGCACACCGGTCAGGTCCATGCTGGTCAATCCCTCCAGAATGGCGTCGTGCCGGGGCTTGTAGGAAACCGGCGCGATATCGGCCACGATCAGTTTATCTACGCGCTCCGGGGCCTGCAGGGCAACCTGCATCGCCACCTTGCCGCCCATGGAGTGGCCCAGCAGACTGACCTTGTCCAGACCTTGTGTGTCCATGTAGGCGAGTACATCCCGCGCCATGGCCGGATAATTTATGGTGTCGATGTGGGGTGAGCCACCATGGTTGCGCTCGTCCAGCGCATGGATCTGCCACTGGTCTTCAAGACGGCGGGCGATGCCACCGAGGTTGTCGAGGGATCCGAACAGCCCGTGCAACAGGATCAGGGGCGGGCCTTCGCCGGTAATGCGGTGATTCAGCGCAACAGTCATGGGCAGTCAGTCTCCGGATTGGTCTGCGGTCTCAAACCGAATACATTACCACTGCCAGCCTTGCGAGCAAGTGCCGGTTTTGGCGGTCATTTTCTGAGGACGAAAAAAAGCCGGGCACAGCCCGGCAGAAGGTCATAGACGTTACGCCTGAGAAATCAGCAATAGAAGATGCTGTTCAGGTACTCGGCAAGCTCGATGACGTTTTTGCGCTCAAGCTCGGTATGAGGTACGAAGATTTCCTGTTCCATAAAACACCTCCTGATTGCTTTTCCATTGCTTCAACCTGATACCCTGATGCTATCGTTAAAGCCACGGGTAACCGTTGACAGGCGGTTGCATACACTTGACATTTTGTATCAGTCCTCATGACAGGTCGTTAACTATCAGGCCGTATAACGTGACATCTGCCCAACCAGACTCCACCAGCGTTCCCCTGGTCGCTGCCTCCAGCACGCTGGCACTGGTTCATTACCTTGAGCGCCAGGGCGTCCTCAATGCGCGGCGGGTTGAAGAGCTGACCGGGCTGGCAATGTCAGAGCTCACCGACCCCGACCGCCGCGTTCCGGCCGATGCCCATTATCGGCTCTGGGAGCACGCCGAACGGGTAACGGGCGATCCGGGAGTCGGGCTGCATGCCGGCCAGGTCGTGGACCCGGAGCGAATGGGCCTGGTCGGGCATGTGTTCTTCAACTGCGACACGCTGGGTGAGGCGGTTACCCAATATGTGCGCCTGCACCGGCTGATTAATGAATCGGTATTACTGAGCTTCGAGCAGACCGCCGACCAGGCCATCCTGTGCTGGCAGCCGGACCGGGCCGAACACTACTGCCGTCAGGATATGGACCGGACCCTCGCTGCATCCATCACCCGCACCCGGCACTTCATCCACCCGGGCATCCGGGCGGAATGGGTGGAGATCGCCCATCCGGCACCTGTGTACGCCGACGAGTATGAAAGGCTTCTGGGCGGTCCGGTCCGGTTTGACTGCGGCATTACCCGGCTGGCATTCAACAGCCGGCATCTGGGGCACCCGATTCCCCGCCGCAACCCTTACGTTTACTCGGCGGTGTTGAAGCAGGTCAACTCACTGCTGGCAAGGCTGCAGACCCGGCGCTCTTTCGGTCGCAAGATTCGCCGATTGATTTCAAAGCAGATGGCAACCGAGAAAATTGATGCTGACACCCTGGCCCGCCAGTGCCACATGAGCCGCCAGACTCTGTACCGAAAGCTCAAGAAGGAGGGCCTCAGCTTTCATGGCCTGGTGGAGCAGGTACGCCAGGACAAGGCACTCAGGTATGTCGCCGCAGACCAGTACGCCCTCGGCGAGATAGCCTTCCTGCTTGGCTTTTCAGAGCTGAGTGCCTTCAGCCGGGCGTTCAAGCGCTGGACCGGCACCTCGCCGGCCGAATACCGCGCCCGGCATCAGGCATCGTCGGGGCCAGAGAATCAGGAGCCGGGCTCCGGCGACGGAGAGCGATGATGGACGAACTCTCTCTGGTTGCGATTGTACTGGGCGTCATTTATCTGGGGGCCTTCGCCTGTATTTATCGCATCCTGCTGACCTACCGCACCACCCAGGGCGCCATCGCCTGGGTCATTGCCCTGATCGGCCTGCCCTACCTGGCCGTGCCCATGTTCGTGCTGTTTGGACGCCATCGGTTTGGCGGGTACGTGAAGGCCCGCCGGATGGGCGACGAATCCCTGACCAACCTGCTGAACCGGTTCGAACAGCAGACCACCTCCATACCGCCCCCCACCAGCGACCGTTTCACGGACGAGCTCCAGGTGCTGTGTCGGCTGGGACGCCAGCCGTTTACCGACGGCAACCGATGCACCCTGCTCCGGGACGGAGAGGCCACCTTCGAGGCCCTGTTCGAAGCCATGGAGGACGCCAAGCATTATATCCTGCTGGAGTTCTACATCGTGCGTTCAGACCGGGTTGGCCGCCGGATCAAGTCCATTCTTGAGCGCAAGCTGGCCCAGGGCGTTGAAGTCTGGTTCCTGTATGACGACATCGGCAGCGTCTGGCTGCCACGGAAGTATCTGAAGCAGCTTGCCGCCGCCGGCGCCCGGGTTGCCTCGTTCGGAGACGGCAACATCCGCAGGCGGCGGTTCCAGATCAATTTCCGGAACCACCGGAAGCTGCTGGTCTGCGATGGTAAAATTGGCTTTGTGGGCGGCATTAACCTGGGAGACGAGTACCTGGGCACCGCCATGGACCAGGAACCCTGGCGCGACACCCACTGCCGGATTGAAGGTCCGGCAGTCACCGGCCTCCAGTTGGCCTGGCTGGAGGACTGGAACTGGGCCAGCAACAATTTCCCGAGCCTTGACTGGGCACCGGCTGACAACCAGCCAGGAAACGACGAGGTGCTGATGCTGCCGACGGGGCCGGCTGACACCTGGGAAACCTGCACCCTGTTTTTCCTGAACTGCATCAACAACGCCCGGACCCGGCTCTGGATCGCCTCACCCTATTTCGTGCCGGACTTCCAGATCATGAATGCTCTGCAGCTGGCGGCGCTTCGGGGCGTGGACGTAAAAATCCTGATTCCGGAAAAATCAGACAGCCGACTGATCGGCCTGGCGGCCTACTCCTATCTGGCCCAGGCCTGCAAGACCGGCATCGGCATCTATCGCTACCAGCCGGGCTTCATGCACCAGAAAGTGATACTGGTGGATGACCGGTATTCGGCAGTGGGAACGGCCAACATGGACAACCGATCGATGCGGCTGAATTTCGAGATTACCGCCATCACCACAGCACCGCACTTCATCCGCAGTGTGGAATCCATGCTGGAACAGGATCTGGACAGTTCCCGCCTGATGACCGAAAGCGACTACAAGGAGCGCTCAATCCTGTTCCGACTGGCTTGCCGGGCGGTGAGGCTGCTGGCGCCCTTGCTGTAGATCGGCCGGCCACTGGCTCCGGAATACCCGATGTGCGACTATGCCAAAACGATTAAGCCAGTACGCAGTAGCGACAGATCACCATGAATGCCTTCAAACCCAGAGAAACACTGACCGAACAGGTCGCCCGCCACATCGAGAATCTGATTGCCTTTGGCCAGCTTCGATCCGGAGAACGGATCTACGAGGGCGCCATGGCCAAGCAGATGGACGTCAGCCACGGTTCCATCCGGGAAGGGCTGTTGCTGCTGGAAAAGCGGCACCTGGTCCGCAACGTTCCCCGCAAGGGAGCGTTCGTGACACCGCTGGATGAGTACTTCGTCCGAAGCCTTTATGAAACCCTGGAACTTTACCTCACCCATACCGGGCGCAAGCTGGTGCGCAACTGGCAGCCTGATGATATGGCCAGGCTGGAAAGCCTCTACAACCAGATGCAGACCTGCTACGAGAAAAACGATCTGATGGCGTTTCTGGAACTGGGTATTGAGTACACCAAGGCGTCGCTGGCGTATGCCGATAACTATTTCATTGTCTCAGCCATTGATGACCTCTGGCCGTCAGCAAAGCGTTGTGCCTTCGTCGCCTTTCGGCAAGGGGGCAATCGGGTGCTTGAGGACAACCTGTCGCACATGGAGCAATCCATTAAAGCCATCAAGGACCGGGATGAGGAGCGCCTTGCGGATATCCTGCACCGCTTCGCCCTGCAGCAGTGCCACCAGGTACTGGAGGCCATCGACCAGACCGGGGGCAAGACTGCGTGATGGTCGTCAGTAGAAAAGCTGCGTGAACGAGAAACCGATATTCAGGTAGGCGGTCCAGTTATCTTCATTGTTGTAGGCCGCCGCCAGCTGCACCGGGCCGAGGAAAGTGTCCACGCCGGCGAACACACTGGAGGATTTCACCGAGCTGTCCCAGCTTGCCGCATCCAGCGAAGCCCAGGCATTGCCCGCCTCGAACCCGGCGCCCACAAACCAGGGCAGCAGTGGTCCGCCAAAGCTCTGGCTGGCGTATGCGGAGACCATCAGGGCATTGTCACCGGTAATTTCACCCGGCGCGTAAGCGGACAGACGCCGGAACCCGCCCAGGCGGACTGCGTTTTCAATGCCGGGCGTGCCCCGCGTTACCGCATGGGCGTACAGCAGCCCGGTCAACGTCAGGCCCTTCCAGCTCTCGGTGCCCAGCGCCAGGCCGGTTACCGAATCAAACTCGCGGTCTGACCCCAACCCCTCACGCTCGAAACGCCCCCGAAGGCCGGCAAAACCACCGGCACGGGGGAAAAACGTATCATCCAGCGAGTCATGAACCAGTTGCAGGGCTATCCCGCCCTGATGCACGGAACCCTCAGGGGCCACCGGCTGGCCGATCTGCTCATCCACCGTGGCATAGCCCCGGGCATAGATCAGGCGGATTTCAGCATTACCACCAATCTCCATACCCAGTGCCAGATCCGCTTGTCGGAAGGTCACGTCCACCTCCGCAATGCGGGCGCCGGCGGCATCGAACAAGCTGAACGTATCCCGGGAATACTCGCCGCCGAGGACGAGGAATCTCTCATAGCCGTAATCCAGAGGCTGATACCATTGGCTTCGAACCCAGGGCTCAGTGCCCAGCTGGACACCGGTCTGCCACTCCCCGCCCAGTTCATTCAACTCGGTAATGCGCAGAGAGGAGGCGAGATTGAACCGGGTTTCCCCGTCAAAGTTGTCCTCATAGTTGAGGCCGAAGGACAGGTAATTCGGACCCCAGCTCTTTTCCTGAACGCGCACGGTCAGAATGGTGCCTTCGGGTGCTGACGAGATTGAGTAGGACACGATCTCGTAATAGCCGAGGCCATAGATCCGTTTGAGATCGGCTTCCAACTGCTCAGTATCCAGGGGCTCGCCGGTTCTCTGCCGGATTCGTTCCCTGAGAAAATCACGGGCCAGCCGAAGGCTGTCTTCGATCTCGATACGTGAAACGATGTTTGCTCCGTCGTCCCGCGCCGCCACATTGTCCCGCCAGGCGGCCCACGCCTTGCGGGTTACCGACAGAGGCCGCAGCTCGACACCGTGTTCCCTGGCGGCACTGGCGCCCAGCTCAAACAGTACCGGCGCATCATAAAAATCGGCGGAGGTGTAGCCTTCCAGATCGGGACGTATCAGCACATCGCCATCGGCAAGCAGGTCCAGTTGCTGATCGGTATTTCGTCGGGTCATGATGGTGGTGAGCTGCCCGACCACAGAGAACGCCCCACCCAGTTCGTCCGCTTCCATGAGGCTGTCGGTGATATCAACGGCAATAATGACGTCAGCGCCCAACTCCCGGGCAACGCTCACCGGCAGGTTGTTGGCAACGCCGCCATCCACCAGCAACCGCCCCTCCCGTTCGACCGGCGCATAAACGCCCGGGATACTCATGCTGGCCCGAATGGCCTCGGACAGGTTGCCGTCACCGATAACCACCGGCTCACCGGTCTCCAGGTCTGTGGCAACGGCCCGGAAGGGAATCGGCAAGCGGTCGAAATCCTCGACCAGCGCGGCGTTGCGGGTCAGCTCGTTGAGAATAAAGCCAAGGTTCTGGCCGGCGATGAGCCCACCGCCCAGGTGCAAACCGTCGGCACGCACCCCGATACCCGGAACCACCGGAAAACGCCAGTCATCCTGTTTGCGACGCACCGGTTTGTAGACCCGGCCAGGATCGTCGCGAAAGCTCGACAGCCAGTCCATCTCAATAAAGCGCTGCTCGATGTCACTGACCGGCATGCCACTGGCGTATAGGGCACCCACCGCGGAACCCGCGCTGGTGCCGACCACCAGATCAACGGGAATCCGCATTTCCTCCAGCACCCTCAGCACGCCGACATGGGCCATACCCTTGGCGCCACCACCACTGAGAACCAGGCCGACCCGGGGGCGCTCCTCGGCCGGAGCCAGAGGCGCCAGAAGAAACAGGGCCGCGGTCAGCAGCCAGGGCGCAATCCGGGCCCAACGGTTGCGCTGATTCACAACTGGCTCATTTCCGCTCGGAGGAGTCGTCGTCCGCCAGCGATAGGTGGGACACATCCGGTATCATGGGCGGCGGCAGGTCACGCTCCACGCCCAGATCACTGCCGGGCGGAGCCAGACTCCACTCATCCAGATGCTGGAACATCGGAGGTTCCACTTCGGCCTTCTCTGCCAGGGTGACTCCGACCGGATCCAGGCTGAGACCGGAGCCGGAGAGAATCGTATCCACCTTCTCACCCGCCACCGGCAGACGATCGCCGGGCTCGGTTTCGGGAACCCCACCCCGCTTCGCTTCCGCCGGCGGAGCTGCTGGCTCCGGCTTCTGTTGCGGCCGGTTTGCCGGGGCTGAGGGCCGGGCCTCAGATGCGGCACCGGCAACAGGCCGGGCATCGGCCATCGGCTGGACATAAGCCACCATGCCGTGCTTTTTCAGCACCGCCCGGTACTTTTCGGCCTGTACCTCTTCCAGCTTGTTACGAATAACCACCGGCTGACCACTGAACATACGGTCGACCTGCTCGAGAGAGGCCTTGAACAGGGTGCGGGCGTTATTGCGCGCCGTTTCCAGATCCGTTCCGGGAACGCATTCCCCTTTAAAGACAAGCTGAAACATGCGTTTTCCTCTTAACGTCCGTCTTTCTTACATCATAGTTGATCGAGTCGCGCACCGGGAGCCCGAAACCCCGCCCGCCACTGTATCGAGAGTGCAAACAATTGAAAAATTAATGTCACATATCACGCAAAATGCGACAGACTCTGCAATAATCAACGGTAACCAAACTTTACACTTGGTTACAGATTAAACGGACTGTCACCAGGGAGTGGCCTCCAATGACTACCAGACATTTACTTCGCCTTGCCGCCACAGCCCTTTTGCTGTCGGCGCCCCTTGCACATGGTGAAAACCTCGACGTACTCATGAGCCAGGTGTTTCCGGAAGCCCAGGCGACCTACATCGGGTACGAGAGCGTTGAACGGCAGGATATCCCGGCCAGCGCCGCGGTCGACCGCAAGTATCTGATTGTGGATTTTCGCCTGGCCTCGAATCAGATGGCATCGGAACAGCTTCAGGCCAGCGTGCACAAGGTCTGCATGACCCTGCTGAAAGACCGCGAACTGATCCGGCAGCTTTCGGATTCCGGTTACGACATGGTCTCGGTCGCTTTTGATCGCCGTTCCCAGTTCGATTGCCTGTAAAACATCCGGCCAGTCACTCTTCGCGACCGAGTAATTTCGGGAAGGCCTCAAGGGCGCTGTTGACCGCATCCAGGTTGAACGCCTCGACATCAGCAAGCAGCTTTTCCCCGTAGCGGGTCACAGACCGGGAGCGAAACCGCTGGCCCCAGGCCAGCACCCGCCGGGCAAAGTCTTTCATCTGCTCCGGGTCGCCACTTTCTCTCACAACTTCCCATTCGTCACCAAAGTCCGCCGCCAGCTGCTCCCTGAGCCAACCCCGCTCCTGCATGCTGAGGGTCTGGGCCAGCAGCCGGTCCGACTCTTTCGGAGCACCCTCATCTTCCGCCTGCTCCACCGTTGCCTCGACCCGTGGCAGCGTTACCGTGAACACGGAACCGGCGCCTGGCTCACTCTCCACTTCCAGCTCACCGCCCATCATCCGTGCCAGTTTCCGGCTGATGGCCAATCCGAGCCCGGTACCGCCATAGCGCCGGGTGTTCTGGCCCTCCTGCTGCTCGAAGGCATCGAAGATCCGCTCCACTTGGTCTGGCGGGATTCCGATTCCGCTATCGCTGACCGTGACCACCAATTTGTAATACTGGCGCTCCGGCGCTTCTGTGCTCGGCTCCGCATTGGCGGACCGGTTCTTGAGCGGCTTTGCCGTGGCCCGAACGGTCACGCCACCGTCATGGGTAAACTTGATAGCGTTGCCGACCAGGTTGAACAGGACCTGCCGCAGGCGCGTCTCGTCCAGCATCATGGCAGCGGGCATCCTGGAATCGACACTCACTTCCAGGGTGATGCCCTGCTCCCGGGCCCGTAGATCAAAGATGTGGCGAACATCATCCAGGAGACGGCGCACCGACACCACGGAATAGTCGAGCCTCATCTTTCCGGCCTCAATGCGGGACAGGTCCAGAATGTCATTGATCAGCATCAGCAGGCTTCGGCTTCCGGCCCGGATGGCGTCCAGGTAATTTCGCTGCTGCGGATCGGTGACGCTGTTGCTGAGCAGATCACTGTAGCCAATCACCGCATTCATCGGGGTCCGTATTTCGTGGGACATATTGGCCAGAAACTCGCTCTTGGCAAGGCTGGCGGCCTCTGCTTCGCGGGCAAGCCGTTCGGCTTCCAGTTTGGCAGCGCGTAATTCGTCCTCGCTCCGGCGCAGGGCATTCTCGGAGCGGATACGTTCGTCCACCTCCCGGGACAGCTTGCGGTTCCAGTACAGGAAGATCAGCACCACCAGAATGGCGATGAGCACCACCCGGCGTACCACGGTGTAATCGGTTTCCTGCTCGATATCCAGGTGGATCCAGCGGTTGTAGATGGATTCGGTCTCGCTGGCCTCGAGACTGCCCAGCGCCTTGTTCAGTACCCGGTGGAGTTCCGGACTGTCCTTGCGCACCGCCAGTCTCAGGTCGTACTGATAGGGAGTGATACTGGTGATTCTGAGGTTCGACAGGCCCAGCCTGGCAACGGTGTAACTGACCGCCGGGATGTGGGTGACCATGACATCCAGATCGCCGTTGGATAGCGCCAGGAGCCCCTCCTCCACGGTATCCATGGGGTACAGGTCCAGGTTCGGGTGGTTGATCAGCAGGTAATCGTGGGCCGCGTGCCGGTTCACCACGCCCACCCGCTCGCTGCGGAGCTCGCGGAGGTCGCCGATAAAACGCCCGTCATCCCGAATCGCAAGGGCAATGGGGACGGTCAAGTAGGCCCGGGTGAACAGAAATGCCTCTTCCGTGCGAGGCGTCCGTGACAATCCCGGCAATATATCAACCTCGCCGGATCGGAGCTGCTCTTCGGCATCCATCCGACTCCCTGCCACTGTCCGGGTAAACCGGACATTCAACTGGGCCTCGAGTCGGGTGAGCAGGTCCGGAATAAGGCCCGTGGGCCGACCATCCTGGGTGTATTCAAACGGTGGCCAATCCGAGCGGAAGGCAACCTTGGGGTTCGGGTGTTGCTTGAGCCAATCGATGTCGGATGCGGACAGTTCCAGCCCGCTTTGCTCCATGGCTGGCTGGTCTGCCTGCAGCCAGGACTGGCGGATGGTGCGATGCTCGTTGTGACTGATCGTCGCAATGGACTTGTTCAGCACCTGGTACAGTCGATCTTTGTCGGTGTCCACCTGTAGCACGACATCCACCGGGTTGCTGTCCAGCAGGACCGACAGGCCGATGCCATTAACCATGGCCGACTGCAGATAATCGGAAACAACCGGGACCGGTGCCAGAAAAGCGTCAGCCTGTCCCGAGAGTATCTGCCCGACGGCTTCGCTGACGTTGCTCACCGGCACCGGCGTGAACTCTTCCACCGGGTCCAGCATGGGGTATTGATTGGGATCACCGGCAATCACGGCAATCCGGGTGCCCTCCAGATCGGCAAGGGTTCGGATGGCAGCATTACCGGCACTGACGAACACGCCATAGGTGAGTGACATCAGGGGGTCGGTAAAGCGCTTACCGGGAACCACCGGCATTCCCGGCATCCGGGTGGTCAGAATCGCATCGGTCGCCAGCTCGCTCTGAACCGGACCTGAGTCCTGCCCTGTTTCCAGAACGACGGGCTCCATGGTGACACCCAGCTTATCCGAGAGTCGGGCAAGGTAATCAATGTAGGTCCCGGCAAGCACGCCATTTCCGGTATCAAAAACCAGCGGCACCTGATCACTGCGAAGACCGATGCGGAAGCGGTCCTGTTCTTCCAGCCAGTTCAGCTCCTGTTTGCCAAGCACGGGTGCCGGCGACGATTGCGGAGGCTCCGCCCAAACCGGGGATTGAAACAGCGCCAACAGGCAGCATAGTAGAAGTGGAAGGGTAACCTTCACTGGATATCCTCAAGGGTTCCGCTACATTTCAGGGAACAATACCTGCAAACGCCATTGATTTCATTCAGGCATACGGCCAACGGGAGACGAATGCCCATGGACACCAGCAAACACACCCTCAGCACTCTGTTCGAGCAACTTGGACTGGCATCAGATGCCAAGAGCATTGAGGATTTTGTCGCCAGATACTCACCTCTGCCAAGCGAGGTTGCGATTCAGGACGCTCCCATCTGGTCTGAAAGCCAGTCTCATTTTCTGGAAGAGGGACTGGAGGAAGACAGTGACTGGGCGGAGGTCATTGATGAGCTGGATGCCATGATGCGTCACTGAGTGTTCGCACCGTCACTGATGATGACCCTGTCGCGGCCCGCGTCCTTGGCTTGATAGAGGGCGCGGTCGGCCCTATCAAACACGGATTCCTCGGTATCGCCCGCAACAAAGCCTGCCAGCCCGGCGGAGAAGGTCACCGTTACTGGCTCTCCGCGGAAGTGGAACGGCAGCCTGCCGACATGTTCCCGCAATTTATCCACCACACTCCGGGCGTCTGCCGGCTCGGTTTCCGGGAACAGTACCACGAATTCCTCACCACCGAACCGGGCGACAAAATCGGTGGTGCGCAGGCGCTCCCTGAACTCCTTCGCAACCAGTTGCAGCACCCGGTCTCCGGCCTTGTGGCCATAGCTATCGTTGATCCGCTTGAACAGATCGATATCCAGCACGCCTACAGTCAGAGGATGGCTGTAGCGTTGCCAGCGGTTGTACTCGAAGGACAGTCGCTCCTGCCAGGCTTCCCGATTGGGCAACTCGGTAAGCAGGTCGGTCATGGCGCGCAATCGTTCCTTGCGGACCTGTTCCTGCATCTGTTCGGAATGAGCCTCCATGGCCGCCACTTTCTCCTGCATCGCCTCAAGCTGCTCGGAAAGCGCACGTTCACGTTCCGATTCCTGGGTCCGGAAGCGGCCGACCGCCTGACCGATGGATTCAAGGTGACGACTGACCGACTGTTTAAGGTCCAGCAGGTTGTCGCTCTCCTGCAGCCGCTGCCCGACACGTTCAATCTCCTCACGTATTTCCCGGTCGAGATCCTCGGATGCGTGCAGCCGCCCGGACTGGGCCGACGACTGGGCCGAGAAATGCTCTCGCAACAGCTCCAGCCGTTCATCCAGTCGCTTCAGAAAGTCTTCGAATTCACGCTTGCTGCGGGTTACCGCGGCTATAACCAGTTCGGCCACATGGTTCAGCCCTTCCCGCAATTCGTCCCAGTCGTTACTGGCCAGCAGGGATTGCTGAAGGGACCGTGCGCGGACCTCGGCTGCGGGCTCCAGGGAAACCTGGGCAAGCATCTGACCCAGCAGTTGGCCTACCCGGCGGGCAATACGCAACCGCTGGGCATTGTCTTCGATATCCTGGTCATTGCCGGGGACCGGCCCTGGGGGTTCCGTGTTCTCGGGCAGAGGTTCTGGATGAGCCTGTTGCTGTTGCTGCGGTTCTGGCTCCCGGGATTTCCGGGAGAAAAAGGAAGGTTTCCTGTCAGTTGCGGACTGGCGCTCGTCAAGAAGGGCGACCTGGCGATCAATCTGGTCCTGCAATTCCTTCCAGGCGTCCACATCCACCCGGTTTTTCCGCAGATCCTTGCGGATTCGGGCCAACAACCGGTCCAGCTCCGGTGCCTGCCCTTCAGATGCCAGACTGGTGCGAACCAGCATGCGCTCAAGGGTATTCCGCTCCGCCTTCCACTGTTTTTCCCGGTTATCTGCAGACTCGAGTTCCTGAAGGTACTTCTCCTTCCAGGACTGATCCGATGCCATGGAACGCTCCCGCTTACCCTTGCTCTACTGTTGATGACTGATAATGCCCTGCCTGCCCGTTGCCGGTATCAGGAACTCTCATCGCTGGTCTTGCCATGATACTTATCGCGGCGTGCTCTGGGGTGACTCTGGTCATAAACCCGTGCCAAATGTTGAAAATCAAGATGAGTATAGACCTGGGTTGTGGCAATGTCGGCGTGACCCAGCAATTCCTGAACGGCGCGCAGGTCACCACTGGATTCCAGCATATGGCTGGCAAAAGAGTGTCGCAGCAGATGGGGATGGAGCTTCTGGTCGGCACCGCGGCTGATACCCCAGCGGCTCATGCGGGCCTGGATACTGCGGTGGCTGAGCCGCTCTCCCCGCTGGCTGACAAACAGGGCGACTTCGCCATCATTGGCCAGCCCGGCCCTGAGTGGCAGCCAGGCCTGGATGGCCGCAATCGCCTTGCGCCCGACCGGCAACAGCCGCTCCTTGCCACCCTTACCCAGCACCCGGACTTCGCCGCCGCGCAGATCAACGGTATCAAGGTCCAGACTCGCCAGCTCCGCCAGACGCAACCCGGAAGAGTACATCAACTCGAACATGCACAGATCGCGGACTTCCAGAGGGTCGTCGGCTGGCCATCCAGGAGATGATTCAGTTGATCCACGTCGGCCACGCGAGGTAAACGCCGGCCGCTCTTCGGGGCACGGATGTCCAGCGCCGGATTATCCGAGGCCAGCTTTTCCCTGAGCAGAAACTGGTAAAAACGACGGGTGGCGGAGAGATGTCGAGCAATACTTCGCCCTGACAAACCCTCCCGGCTGAGCGTTGCCACGTAGCGGCGCAAATCATGATTGCTCACCCGCTGCCAGGCAGTTAACCCACTCTGGCTCAGCCAGCCTGCCAGACGCAGCAGGTCGCGCTGGTAGCTTTCGCAGGTTCTGGGAGAATGGCGTTTTTCAGAGGCCAGGTGCCGGATAAAATCCGTCAGCGGCCCGGAAAGCTCATGGGGAACCGCCGGAATCTCCCGAACCTCTGACACCCTAGCGGGACTCCGTCGCCATATCGGTGACCGGGGCAGCCGCGGTGTGGCGCTGCACCATGGGCGGCAACAAGCGGCTCAGAGTGTCACTGATGTAGCTCAGGAACAGGGAACCCATGCTCTGGTCGAAATAGCCGGGCTGGCAGCTACCGACCGCAAACACCCCCACCAGCTCATCATGCCTCAGCGGCACCAGGGCCACAGAGGCAATCGGTTCTTCGCGGTCCGGGAACAGAAACTCCCGTTCGCTCTCCCGGAACTGGCCGCACACGGCACGCTCACCTTCCAGCAGGCTACCCAGCCGCTCACGGGCCACGGACGGACTCACCACATGCAGTGCACCCTGAGAGGCCTCGGGCAGCTCGACATCGGTGAACAACAGAACTGAGGCGGCGTCGAGTCCGAAATCACCACGAATGCTGTCGTCAATAGCCGCGGCCATGTCGTTGAGGGTCCGGGCCTCAATCACCTGCATCAACAAACGTTTGCTCTTTTCGAACAACCGGTCGTTGTGGCGGGCGATGGACACCAGCTCCACCAATTCCCGGCGCAGGGTGTCACGTTGCTCCCGGAACAGATGCACCTGGCGTTCAACCAGGGAAATGGCCCGGCCACTGTCATGGGGCAGGGTCAGACTGCGTAGCAGCTCATCCTGGTCGACAAAGAAATCGGGGTTGGCTCGCAGGTAGTCCGCCACCTCTTCCCGGGTGAGCTCACCGGCCTTCTGTCGGGCCGTTTGTTCTGTCATGGAGTACTCCTGGCTGTCAGGATCGTTGTTTATGGGGACGACCGCTCCTGCGGCGACGACCACCAGATTCACCTGGCAGCCTTAACTGCCCCTCGAATACGCTGGTTGCAGGACCTTCCATCATAACAGGCGCCCCTTCACCCTGCCATTCAATGACCAGTTTGCCGCCGCGCAGCTCCACCTCCACACGAGGGTCCAGCAGGCCTCGCAAGCAGCCGGCCACGACGGCGGCACAGGCGCCACTGCCACAGGCCAGGGTTTCGCCGGAGCCCCGCTCAAACACCCGCAGGCGAACATGGGCACGATCCAGGATCTGCAGAAACCCGATATTGGCGCGGGACGGGAAGCGAGGATGCCTCTCAAGCTTCGGGCCCAGTGTTTCCACCGGCGCCTGATCCACATCCTCAACCAACAGCACACCGTGGGGATTGCCCATGGACAGGGCACTCAGTTCCACCGTCTGACCGTCGACATCCACCGTGTAGACATCCTTGCGCCGATCTGCCGCAAACGGAATGGCCGGCGGATTGAACTCGGGTACGCCCATATTGACCATGACCATGCCTTCGCGACCCACGCGAAGCTCGATCACCCCCTTGGCGGTCTGAACCCGGATCACTTTTTTGTTGGTCAGACGCTGGTCACGGACAAACCGGGCAAAGCAGCGGGCACCGTTACCGCACTGCTCCACCTCGGAGCCGTCTGCATTGAAAATGCGGTAGCGGAAATCGACATCCGGCAGGCCGGGCGGCTCTACCACCAAAAGTTGGTCGAAGCCAATCCCGAAGTTCCGATTGGCCAGCTCCCGGATCATCTCGGGGCGCAGGCGGAACGGTTGGCTGATGGCGTCCACCACCATGAAGTCGTTACCCAGCCCGTGCATCTTGCTAAATCGAAGCATGGGGCCCTGGGTCCGGCGTTGCTGTGTCATCTCCTCGCCCCCGCTCATTCCGGAAGGCAGCTCTCGGGTGCGAGCTGGTCTTCGAGGGTTTCACGGCGACGGACCACATGTACCTGGTCACCATCGACCATCAGTTCCGGCGGGCGGTTCCGGGTGTTGTAGTTGGAGCTCATCACAAAACCATAGGCGCCGGCAGAACGAACAGCCAGCAAGTCGCCAGCCTGGAGGCGCAGATGACGGTCCTTGCCCAGGAAGTCGCCGGTTTCACAGACCGGACCGACCAGATCCCAGGCTTTCTCCTCGCCTTGCTGGTGCGGCTTGACCGGAATGATCGCCTGCCAGGCGCTGTACAGGGCCGGGCGGATCAGATCGTTCATGGCCGCATCGATAATGGCAAAATTCCGGTGCTCCGTGCACTTCAGGAACTCGACCCTGGTCAGCAGAATGCCGGCATTGGCGGCAATGGACCGGCCCGGCTCAAGAATCAGTTCCAGCTTCCGGTCGCCGAGACGTTCGGCCAGCGCCTTCACATAATCAGACGGCTGCGGCGGCTGTTCCTGATTGTAGGTAACGCCGAGGCCGCCGCCCATATCCAGATGGCGAATATGAATATCCTGTGCCGCCAGGGTATCGATCAGGGCCAGCACCCGATCCAGGGCATCCAGGAATGGGGACACACTGGTCAACTGGGAGCCAATGTGGCAATCCACACCCTTCACCTCAAGGTTCGGCATGCTGGCAGCGCGGGCATACACCTCGGGGGCCTCGGCAATATCGATCCCGAACTTGTTCTCTTTCAGCCCCGTGGAAATGTAGGGGTGGGTACCGGCGTCAACATCCGGGTTCACCCGCAGGGAGACTGGCGCCTTCACGCCAAGCTCGCCCGCCACTGCATTGAGGCGGTCCAGCTCGGTATTGGACTCCACATTAAAACAACGAACGCCCACCTCAAGCGCCCGCTTCATTTCCCATTCCTGTTTGCCAACGCCGGAGAACACCACCCGGGACGGGTCGCCACCGGCCCGCAACACCCGCTCAAGCTCCCCGGCGGAAACAATGTCGAAGCCGGCCCCGAGCCGGGCCAGAACATTCAGCACCGCCAGGTTGCTGTTGGCTTTTACGGCATAGCACACCAGATGCGGGTGATCCCGCAGGGCATCGTCATAAGCCCGGTAATGCCGCTCAAGTGTTGCCCGTGAGTAGACATAGGCCGGCGTGCCAAAGCGATCGGCGATGGCAGAGACAGGGACATCCTCGGCGTAAAGCTCGCCGTCGCGGTAGTTGAAATGATCCATGAGCTTCCTGATTCGTTTAACGGGGCCGGGGCCAGATCGCTAGTCGCGGTTTTCTTCCGGGTCCTGACGGTCCTGGGCAGAATCCGTTCCGGACGTTACCGAAGCGGCCTGACTGTCACGGTACAACGGTCCTTTCTGGCCGCAACCGCTGACAACCAGAGCCAGCATCAGCATCATGATCGGCAGAGTCCAAGTTCGCATAGCTGCTACCCCTGAGTTCACTATGGGCGCAGTATACCTGAGACCCGCCCCGGGCCGCGAGGTCAGTGCGTCCTGGCAAGGTGCCTGTTGAGGGAATCCTCCAGCACGGATCGGTAATAGAGATACTGGCTGGTCTGGATATCCTGCTGATAGACCCTCGGATCGAGGTCGTGGGGCAGGTGAACGTCGGTCAGATACACCGGATACACCTCGTCACTCTGGCGCAGGGACCGGATGTAGTGGGCCACCGCCGGAATCAGCTGGTCACCATACTCCTGGACGCTGAATTCCTGGTCACCGCAGAAGATGTCGAAGCGCAGACGACTGTCGCCCTCGTGAATGCCCACGGCCTGCACCTCAAACCCGGGCAGGGGTGCGCCCGAGTCCGATTCCGGCCGGTACTCGGCTCGCCAGTTACCGTCGCGCCGGACAATCTCGTAACACTGAACGCCCGCTACCACGCCGGCCGAATCAGTGTGACGGAGCAACCGCCGTTCAATCAGGTTATCGAGAAACCGCAGTACCGGCACCAGCAAGTGCCGGCGGCTGGTCACCGCCTGCTCCCAACTGAACACCGAGCCCAGCTCGTCAACCACCCAGAACCGGGCCCGGTCGCCCAGAATACGGTAGAACACCTGGATGTTGTCCGGTTCGCTGGCCAGGCAAACCGCCCGCAAGGCCGGCTCCTCCTGCAGGGCGTAGCGATCGAATACCACCGGCAGGTACCGCTCCTGGGGCAATGCCAGGTGTTCCATCAGCGCCTCGAAGCTCTCCAGGGCCACGAATCCCGGCTCCAGGCCGTTGAACTGAAGCAGGAAGTAGCGACGATCCATCTCGATGACATAGCGCAGCGGATGCGGGCCGGTACCGCCGGCAAAAAAGGGTCGAAGCACATCGGCAAACAGCTCCTGAACCCGGCGGGCAATGGCCGAGCCGTGGCCCCGGTTGTGGCAGTGCACCTGAACATCGGGCAGGTCGGCGGGGTTTGCGGCCACCGAGGCGAGGACATTTTTCAGGCACTGAATGAGAGTATCGCCGGCGGCGTAATGTTGCAGGCTCACCTCGTGCCAGCTGTTGAACGTAATCTGATCAATGCTGATCACCAGATTCTCCCGACCGCCACTGAAGCCCAGCGAATCGTGTCGCGAACTGAGCTTGTGAAGCCCCTTCTCCGTGAGATGCGCCTGGGGATCGACGCCCACATTCACCAGCAGGAGATTTCTCAGTGGCCGGACACCCCGGGACAGCGCCTCCCGCTCGGCCGGCGCAATCGGAAATGGCAGGAACGCCGACAGGGCATCCAGCATTTCGCGCAACTCGCTGACCGAAGCAATACTGGTTCCGGAGCGCACGTTCAAGCGTGTCGAACGGGTCAGCAGACCATTGCAGTAACACCAGACCATCAGTTCCGCCAGGTTGCCGGAGCGGCGAATCACGGGCTTCCAGAAGGCATCAGCCGGATCTTCCAGATCCCGGTACAGCAGCCAGCCGTCGGCGCCTGCCCCCTGCTCCGACTGATGGTGAAACGCCAGGTTTTCCTCGGCCAGCGACGGCGCCAGCCCCGGATTGATCTGCTCAATCTTGCCGGCTTTGCGTTGAAACGCCGCATAGAGCTTGCGGCCCAGCAGATTGATATCGTTGGCACTGATGGCAGCACGCTGGCCATGCTCCCTGGCCATTTTCGACAGCAACCGGTAACCATGGGTCAGCTCGTTAACAATGGTTCGGCGCAGGGTGGTGACATCCTCTGCCCGCCAGCGCTGGCGCTCGTCCAGCTCTGCCAGCGTACTCTCGGACCAGCCCCAGCGTGTCACCAGTTGGCGCAGCAGGCGGGCGCGCCACTGCTCCCCGGAAATCTCGGACCGGGTCAGTGGCAAACCGGCTTTCAGATACAGGCTCCGGCGGATCAGGTCCAGCCTCGAGGCCACTTCCGGACCGGCAAGCCAGCCTTCGAGACGATCATAAAGCATGACGTAGGGGTCGAGGCTGTCGGCATCGGTCTCCCCCCGGAACACAGCCCGTTTGAACTCGCTGGACAACAAGGCCTCGCCGGTGGTCCGCGCGTAACACTCAATCAGAAGCAGTTTGAGAATGGACTTCCAGGGCGCATCAATCCCCTTGTACAACTGCCAGACACCGGCGCCGAGAAATTCCGCCTCGGGGATCGCCGGCACCGGACCAAAATCGATGTAGTCCTCCGCACGCACAAACCGGAAATCCACCAGCTTGCGCATGCAGTCGTCGTAATGTTCTTCCTGCTCCGGAGGAATCAGCCACCACATGGGCCAGGCGCCAGCCAGATGGATGCTGGTCCGGTAAAACTCGTCCAGCAACAGGAAATGCTGGGCACTGCCACAGTTCTCGCCGGTTACCTCCGCCCGCTGCCGGCCGGCCCGCCAGTCCGAGGCACAGAAGACGAACACGTGAAGCTCCACACCAAAGGATTCCGCCCAGCGGGCCAATTTGGCGGCCTTGCGTTCGAGACAGCGGATCCCCCGCTCCGGCAAGTCGCTCCGGTGGCAGAGCCAGACATCAAGATCACTGGCCACCGAGTGACCCAGGGTACCGGGACTGCCCATCAGGAACATGGCCTCAAGATCCGGCTTGCGCTTACCCTCATCCTTCAATGAGAAGGTCCTGGCCAGCCGCCGGGCCGCATTGATCGTGGCGGGCGACGGCTTGCAATTACTCAGGCCATAGGGGCAATCGCTGTCGAGGTAACCGGGCAACGCCGGATGGTTGAGATGAAAAACCAGGGGCAGAATTTCCAGCACCATCTGCTGGCGATAGGACAACGCTGAATGAGCACGGTCCCAGCGCTGCTGATTGACCAGCAGAAACCGGTCCCTCAGACGACGGAGGGTCTTGCGATCTATTCCCTCCTCAAAGTCGAGGGAAATCGGGGCAACGTGGGCGGTCAAGGCGGCTCCGCAGAGAGGTTCTTTTCAGCATCAGTATGAGTATGATGTCGGCATCGTGGCAAAACCTTTAGAAAAATAAAAGCTGGAGAACACGCGAGGCTCACCCGCTGTGAAAGAGTTCATCATCCGCCGGTACCGTTCGGATCAGTCCCCGGCCTCCGAGCGCCAGACCGTTTTACGCATCGACGATGAAGGCAAGGTACTGTTCGCCGACTACCAGGCCGAGGCGGTGCTGGGCTATGACGGCAGCGACCTGGAAGGGCAACCGGTGCACCGGATCCTGGCATCACGCCAGGATGATCCCTTTGCACCCGCAAACCGACACCGGATTGAACGGGGCCAGAATGTACTGGTGACCTTCCGGCACAAGGAGGGTTTTTTCTACACCGCCTGCCTGAGCCTGAGGCTCGACATGCGGGATTCCGACAAGGCGGCCAGCGCCACGATAACCCTGTGCGACAGTTCCACCTGCGATTCGCGGCTGTTGAGGGGCGCCGAGAGCAGTGCCGGTTTCGGGATCTGGGAACTGGACACCCGCACCAATGAAATGACCTGGACCGAGGGCATGTTCCAGCTTCTTGAGCTGAGACCCGGCGCCGACATCACCCCGGAGCAGGCGCTTTTCTACTGCCAGACGGGGCAGGCCAGGGTCCGGGCCATGTTCCGGCGCTGCCTCCGCACGGGCGAGTCGCTTTCCCTCGATCTTGATATCGTTACCTCGCAACAGAACCAGCGGCGGGTAACTCTCAGTTGTCGGGCCCTCAAACAGGGCGGCAGGATTCCCCGACTCGGAGGCACCCTGGTGGACCGCACGGCCGACATGCAGCTCGACAGGGCTCGCCAGCAGGCGAACACCATGCTGGCTGCCATCACCAGCGCCACCTCAGACCTGGTTGTCGCCGTGGATGCCTCCTTCAACCTGCTCCACTTCAACGACGCCTGGGCCAGGCAGTTTTCCGAAACCTTCGGACAAAACCCGGTAACAGGCGACAACCTGAGCGACCTCTTGCAGGCGTTCCCGAACGAACGCAGGCTGATGGAACGACTCTGGCACCGGGCCTTCGAGCGGGACAGTTTCGTGGTTGAAATGCCCATGGCCCAGCAGTCCCGGGAACTACCGGTGCATGAATTCCACTACCAGCGCCTGACCAACGCGTTGGGCGACGTCACCGGCGCCCTGCACGTGGCCCGTCGCATTGAACCGAGGCTGAACCACACCTCAAGCGAGGATTACCGGATACGTCACGATCCGGTTACCGGCCTGATGAACCGGAAGGCCTTCATCGCCCGGGTGCTCAGGACCCTGGAACAGAAAACCCATCGGGAATCCTGCGACAGCCTGCTCTATCTGGACCTTGACGAATTCGAACGCTTCAACGATCTGGCCGGCAGCGGCACTTGCGACCGCTATCTCAGAGAGCTGGCCGGCAACCTGGGCGTGCGCGTTCGCCAGCGCGATGCCCTGGCCCGGCTGGCCGGCGATACCTTCGCACTGCTGATAGAGAACTGCCCGGAAGCACGGGCCCGCAGGATTGCCCAGGAAACCCTCAACCTGATCGGCAACTTTGTCTTCGACTGGCAGGGCCACAGGCTCCAGACCACCGCTTCCGGAGGCCTTCTGATCCTCGACAGCGACATTCCCGGAGATCCGGAACGACTTCTAGGCCAGGCGGCCGACCTGTGCCATACCGCAAAAACCTCGGGTCGCAACCGTGTCCACGCCGCCCGGGCCGTTGCCCACCAGACCGACGATTCCACCGCCAACAGACGGGTCGAGCAGATCCGTGAGGCATTGGATAATCACAATCTGATTCTCGAGTACCAGGCCATGAGGCCGGTGGCCAGCCCCACCTGGGGCGATCATATTGAAATCCTCTGCCGGATTCCGACGACCGCAGATAATGAGGCGGCCCTCAAGCCCGACGATTTCCTGCCCATCGCCGAACGTTTTGACCTCGCCAAACGCCTGGACCGCCAGGTGATCCGACAAACCCTGGACTGGCTCGGCAACCAGCCACTACTGGAACCGCGGCTCAAGTACTGCGGCTTCAACCTGTCCCTTGCCAGCGTGCTGGATGACACCTTTCCCGACTTTATGGCCGAAGCCCTGAGTGATTCGGCGTTTAACCCCGGGTGCTTCTGCCTGGAAATCCGCGAAGCCCACGCCACCCAGTATCCGGATGATGTGGCCGTGCTTTGCGATGCGCTGCATCGGGCGGGCTTCCGCGTCGCCCTGGACGGCGCGGGCGCTTCAGTGGAAAGCTACAGCCTGGCCGCCAGACTACCGGTGGATATCATCAAACTGGATCGGAGGATGGTTCAGCAACTGGAGGAGGACCCGGTGCAACAGGTGATGCTTGAAGCCCTGCACCGGATTGCCGAGGCCGCCGGCAAGGTCACCGTGGCCACGTTTATCGAGAGCGACGACGCCCTGCGCAAGGTCCGGACCCTGGGCATCCATTACGGCCAGGGTTACCGGCTATTCCGTCCGCAGCCGCTGGACGAACTCACCCCCGCGGCGGTGGATCTGACCACAGGGCGGATCGGCGGCTAACCTTTCCGTCCCGGGTGCCGGCTTAGCCCAGTTGAGCGCGCGCCCGGCCGACCGCCGCACGCACCTGCTCCGGCGCTGTGCCACCGAGGTGGTCCCGGGCCTGAACCGAGCCTTCCAGAGTCAGCACATCAAAGACATCAGCGCCGATGTGATCGGAGAACTGCTGCAGCTCTTCCAGAGTCATATCAGACAGATCGCGCCCTTCAGCCACACCGAACGCCACTGATTTACCAACGATTTCATGGGCGTCCCGGAAGGGCACGCCTTTCTTGACCAGGTAATCCGCCAGATCGGTGGCGGTCGAGAAACCGCGCTTGGCCGCCACCCGCATGTTGTCGGCCTTGGAGCGAATGGCCGGAATCATGTCAGCGTAGGCTTTCAGGCAGCCCTTGATGGTATCGACGGTATCGAACAGGGGCTCCTTGTCTTCCTGATTGTCCTTGTTGTAGGCCAGCGGCTGGCTCTTCATCAGGGTCAGCAGGCTGATCAGGTGGCCGTTGACGCGACCGGTCTTGCCCCGCACCAGCTCCGGCACATCCGGATTCTTTTTCTGCGGCATGATGGACGAGCCGGTGCAGAAGCGATCCGGCAGATCAATGAAATCGAACTGGGCGGAGGTCCAGAGCACCAGCTCCTCGCTGAACCGGGACAGATGCGTCATCAGCAGCGCCCCAAAGCTACAGAATTCAATGGCAAAGTCCCGGTCGCTGACGGAGTCCAGGCTGTTCTCGCTGGGCCTATCAAAGCCCAGCAGCCTGGCGGTCATCGCGCGATCGATGGGGTAGGTGGTGCCCGCCAGGGCCGCGGCACCCAGGGGCATCACGTTGACCCGCTTGCGACAATCCTGCAGGCGCTCGCCATCCCGTACCAGCATTTCGTACCAGGCCAGCAGGTGGTGCCCGAAGGTGACCGGCTGGGCGGTTTGCAGATGGGTGAAGCCGGGCATGATGGTCTCCGCCTCGCGCTCGGCCAGGTCCAGCAGGCCCGCTTGCAGGCGTTTCAGTTCCTCGGCGATGACATCGATTTCGTCCCGCAGGTACAGACGGATATCCGTAGCCACCTGATCGTTGCGGCTACGACCGGTGTGCAGTTTCTTGCCGGTGATGCCGATACGGTCAGTCAGGCGTGCCTCGATATTCATGTGCACGTCTTCAAGGCTGACCGACCACTGGAAATTACCGGCCTCGATGTCTGCCTTGACCCCTTTCAGGCCCTCGATGATCTGGTCCCGCTCCTCGTTGGTGATCACGCCAACCTCGGCCAGCATGGTGGCATGGGCAATGGAACCGGTGATGTCGTGATGGTACAGGCGCTGGTCAAATCCCACGGATGCGGTAAATTTTTCAACAAAGGCATCGGTGGGTTCACTGAAGCGTCCGCCCCAGGGTTTTTCAGAGCTTGTGGTCTGGTCAGACTTTTTCTGATCCGTCATGGTCTATCTTTCCTGCTGACAGCCCGGCATCATCTGGCGGGAACTGGGTACATTGAACGTGGCGGGAGTATACCATTCTGACCCGGGTAAAGGAGACACCCCGTAACGGGGACAAAGATGTGACAGCGAGCGAGTTCTTCGTTCCGGACCTGTGCCGGGTGAGGGCCGTGTTCCTGTTGCTGGTGACCAGTGAACTGCTGGTTCTGGTGCTCGCCATCGTGCAGGCGGATCGGGGCTGGATCGACTGGAATTACTTCGGACTGCTGTCACTGTTCGTGCAGTGGACCACCCTCACCAGTGCCGCCCTGATCTGCCTATTGCGCACGCGGCTTGCTCGAATGTCCGTCTCCGGGGCAACGACCACCATCGTCGCCATTGTGCTGCTGGATGTGCTCGCCTTCAGCCTGTTCGCCGACAGCGTACTGCACCCCCAGGACGGCGTGGCCGTCTGGCAGGGCGTAGCCAAGAAAATGCTGCTGGCGTTACTGATCGTGCTCATGGTGCTGCGCTATTTTTACCTTCAGCACCAGTGGCAACAGCAGCGGGAGGCGGAAATGCAGGCACACCTGGCATCGCTTCAGGCTCGCATACAGCCCCACTTCCTGTTCAACAGCATGAACACCATCGCCAGCCTGATTGCGGTCAACCCGGAACGAGCGGAAGAGGCCGTGCTGGATCTGTCGGAACTGTTTCGCGCCAGCCTTCGCACCGGCGATCAGCTGATCCCTCTGTCCCGAGAACTGGAGTTGTGCCAGCGCTACCTGGCCATCGAGGCGCTGCGTCTGGGCGACCGGCTGAAGCTGGAATGGCAGATTGAGGAGGGCCTCGAGCAACAGGCGATTCCCCCGCTCACGCTGCAGCCTCTGGTGGAAAACGCCATCTACCACGGCATTCAGCCCCGGCCGGAGGGCGGCACCGTAAGGATCGAAGCGCAGGCCAAAGGGGAGTTTGTCTACCTGCTGGTACAGAACCCGAAGCCGGACCAGAATAACCAGCAACACGAAGGCAACCGCATGGCGCTGGCCAACATACAGTCCCGGCTCCGGGCGCTGTTCGGCGAACCGGCGGTGTTGAAACACAGCCACCAGAACGATGTGTATACCGTTACCCTGAGGTTGCCGCGGCTAAAGGCTGGCGAACAGAAAACCCGCAAGAAGTGAATCCCGAAAAAAAGAGAATCGAGACAAACCATGAATGATACCCGCAGCGTCCTGATCGCCGATGACGAACCCCTCGCCCGGGAACGTATCCGCCGACTGGTGGAGGCGCTACCGGGGTACCAGGCCTGCGGTGAGGCCGTGGACGGCGACAGCACGCTGAAACAGGTGGCGGACCTTGAGCCGGACATTCTGCTGCTGGACATCCGCATGCCGGGTATGGACGGGATGGAGGCTGCCAGCCGCCTGAGCCAGCTGGCCAATCCGCCCGCCCTGATTTTCTGCACCGCCTACGACCACTACGCCATCCAGGCGTTCGACGTGCAGGCCATTGCCTACCTGCTCAAACCGGTTCGCAAAGAGGCATTGGCGGATGCCCTGGCCCGGGCGGGCAGGGTCAACCGGGTACAGTTGCAAGCGCTGAATGGCCAGACCGGTCAGAGCCAGGAGCAGCTGGCGGTGCGCACCCACCGGGGCACCGAGCTGATCGATCTGTCGGAAATCCTCTACTGCGAGGCGGATCAGAAATACGTCACCATCCACCATGCCCGGGGTGAGACCGTGTGTGACTATACCCTCAAAGAGCTGGAAAACAGTTATCCGAGCATCCTGCTGCGAATCCATCGGAACACGCTGGTAGGTGTGCGCTTTATCCAGGCACTGAAACGGACGCCGGATGGCCACAATCTGGTGGTGCTGAGGGACGGCCAGGGCGAGCTCCCGGTCAGCCGCCGCCATGCCAGCAACGTGCGCCAGTGGCTTCAGGAGCACCAGCCAGGCTGAACCAGCATGACTCCCAAAGGTGGTAGCCGCGGGACTTTTCTGCCGCCACAAGGTAACCTTGGCGGACATTTTTTCGAACCGACAGTGAGCGTCATGTCCAAACGTACCCTTCGCATTGCAACCCGCAGCAGCGCACTGGCGCTGTGGCAGGCGGAATTTATCAAGGCCGAACTGGAAAGGCTGCACGACAACATCACCGTGGAACTGGTCAAGATAAAGACCCAGGGTGACAAGATTCTGGACGTGCCCCTGGCGAAAATCGGCGGCAAGGGCCTGTTCGTCAAGGAACTGGAAGAGGCCATGCTGGACGGCCGGGCCGACCTGGCAGTGCACTCCATGAAAGACGTGCCCATGGAATTTCCGGAAGGGCTGGGGCTGGTGGCTATCTGCGAGCGGGAAGACCCGACCGACGCCTTCGTCAGCAATCACTACGACAACGTTGACGCCCTGCCCCACGGCGCCGTGGTCGGCACTGCCAGCCTGCGCCGGGAGGCCCAGCTTCGGGCCTATCGCCCGGACCTGGAGATTCGCGTGCTGCGTGGCAACGTCAATACCCGTCTGGCCAAGCTTGATGCCGGCGAATACGAAGCCATCGTGCTGGCCAGCTCCGGCCTGAAGCGTTTGGGGTTCCATGACCGCATCCGCTACTGCCTGCCGGATACGATTTCGCTTCCGGCGGTCGGCCAGGGCGCCCTGGGTATCGAGTGCCGGGTAGATGACCACGACCTGCTGGCCATGCTGGAACCTCTGGACCACAAGGACTCCTCGGATCGCGTCAAGGCCGAACGGGCCCTGAACCGGCGTCTTGAGGGCGGCTGCCAGGTTCCTATCGCAGCCTACGCCCTGCTTGAGGATGATGACACGCTCTGGCTGCGGGGCCTGGTGGGCGCCGTTGATGGCACTGAGGTCTTCCGGGTCGAAGGCCGGGCGCCAAGGGCTGAAGGCGAACGCCTGGGCCGGGAACTGGCCGAGGACTTGCTGGCTCTCGGTGCCGACAGGGTTCTGGCTGAAATCTATGGCCACACACCAACCTGAGCCTGACCTGAACGGCCGGCGGATTCTGATCTGCCGGCCCGAACCCGAGGCCTCCCGGCTGGCCAGCCGGTTTCGTTCAGCCGGTGCCGATGTACGCATCCTGCCACTGATTGACCGGGAACCCCTGCCGGAAACGCCCGAGCGGCGGACTCTTATCCTGAGCCTCGATGAGTTTTCCCACGTGATCGCGGTCAGCCCCTTTGCCGCCCGCCGTCTGCTGGAAGAGGTGGACACCTGGTGGCCCCAGATTCCCATGGGTATCCGCTGGTATGGCGTTGGCGCCGGCACGGCGGCAGTGCTTGCCGAACACGGCCTGAGCCCACGTAGGCCGCCCGCAGGCTGGACCAGCGAGGCGCTCCTGGCGCTGCCGTCACTGCAAAAGCTGCAAGGCGAACGGGTTCTGCTCGCCCGTGGTGAAACCGGGCGCGAACTGATCCGGGAAACCCTGGAGTCCCGGGGCGCCCGGGTTACCCTCCTGCCCCTGTATCGTCGCTTTCGCCCGGACCACCCGCCGGAGCAGATCCGGGCCACCCTCGATACCTTTGCTCCGGAGGCCATCATTGCCCTGTCCGGAGAAACCTTGAACAATCTCATCGCACTATGTGCGAATAGCGGCCATAATCTATACGATAGGTTATTGATTGTTCCCGCAGATCGGGTTGCCGAACAGGCCCGGGCAGCGGGATTCCGAAATCCGTGTATACCAGGAAGCCTTGCCGATAACGACATCGTGGCCACGGTTGCTGCGCAACTTGCCGGCCGGAACGGTGGCTCCGGAAAAGCCAAGTAAGGACGCCCGTGACAGACACTACGAATCAACTGCCCGCAACCGTTTCCAAGGAACCACCAGCCCGCCAGCGACTTTGGCCAATATGGCTTGTTGCCATCATTGCGCTGATTATCGCTGTCGCCCTGGCCTTCTGGAGCTGGCAACAGTGGAACAACCACCAGGCCGTGATGCAGACGCTCCAGAGCCTGCAACAGGACACCGCCCAGCTTGAAGATCGCTATGGTGACCGCGGCAGCCAGCAGAGCCAGCGCCTGCAGTCCCTGGAAGAGAAACTGGCAAGCCAGCGGGAGCTGATCGCCACCCAGCAGCGTCAGATCGACCACAATGCCCGTGAACTGCTGGAAGCCGGAAATCGCACACGCACGGACTGGCTGCTGGCAGAGGCGGAATACCTGCTGCGCATTGCCAATCAGCGGTTGATGATCGAGAAAGACATTCGCGGCGCAATGTCGGCCCTGGAAGCCGCCGATGAAGTACTGGCCGAATCCGACGACATCGGTGTGTACCCGGTTCGCCAGCAGCTCGCCCGTGAAATCCTGGCGCTCAAGGGTCTTACCGGCGTGGACCGGACCGGTCTCTACCTGAAACTGGAAGCCGCCATCGACAGCATTCACCAGCTCACCGACCAGGCCCTGATCAGCGAGAACGCGCCCGGCGTTGTTGTTAACGCCGGTACGGAACAGGAGGCTGACGCCGACGGCGAGCCCGGCCTCCTGGCGCAGGCCTGGAACAAGGTGAAAGCCACCCTGATGCAGGTGGTCGTTGTCCGTCGCATGGACGAGCCGGTGAAGCCCCTGCTGTCCCCGGATCAGAGCGCCTATGCCCGCCTCAACCTGCAGCTCATGCTGGAAGAAGCGGAAATGGCCGTGCTGCGAGGCAATCAGCCACTGTATGAGCGAGCCCTTACCAAAGCCCGGACCACCATTGACGACTGGTACAACGCCAGCAACCCCCGGGTCACAGCCCTACGTGACACCTTGGCCGAGCTGGCCCAGAAGAACGTGGACCCGGAACTGCCGGATATCAGTCAGTCCCTGGACCTGCTCAAGGAACGTCTGGCAGGGCGCCTTAATGCCAACAACGGCAATGGCGAGGACAATACCAGCAGTGACGATGGAGGCGATGATTCATGATTCGCCTGTTACTGATCATCCTGCTGGCGCTGCTGATAGGCACCGGACTGTCCCTCGGGTTGCAATATGATCTGGGCTACATCCGGATCAGCCTTGGCCATTACCTGATCGAAACCAACTTCTGGGTGGGATTGGGCGTTATCGTTGCCCTGATCGTCCTGACCGTGCTGACCATCAACGTTATCCGCAGGCTCAGAACCAGCACCGGTCTGGTGGCTGGCTGGATTGCCCGGGGCAATGAGCGCCGGGCCCGGCGGCGGACCACCCAGGGTCTTCTGGCACTGGCGGAGGGCAACTGGCCCAGAGCCCGCAAACTGCTGACATCCTCCGCCAGCCATGCCGACACGCCCCTGATCAATTATCTTGCCGCCGCCCAGGCATCGTTCGAGACCGGTGATCACGAGGCGGTGGATGAACTGCTGCGCAAGGCCTTCGACAGCACTCCGGGCTCCGACATGGCAGTGGGCATCACCCAGGCGCAACTGCAACTGGCCGGCAACCGGCTGGAGCAGGCCCTGGCCACGCTGGTTCGCCTGCGCAAACAGTCGCCCCATCATCCCTTCGTACTGAAGCTGCTGAAGAACACCTACCTGCGCCTGGAAGACTGGCGTGAACTGTCCAGGTTATTGCCCGAACTGCGAAAGCGCAGCGTGCTGCCCGAAGCGGAACTCAATGACCTCGAACGCCAGGTCTGGCACAACCTGCTGGAGCGTGCCGCAGAGGATTGCCGGCGTCAGCAGAAACAGGATCCCGAGGCGTCGCTGGAACCGCTGACCAGGCTCTGGGACGAACTGCCGGGCTTCCTGCGCCGCGACGAATACACCATCCGGGACTATGCCCGACTGCTTGCCAGCCTTGGCGACGAGGTTCAGACCGAAACCCTGTTGCGCAAGGTACTGCGCAACCACTGGAGCGACGAGCTGATCAACCTCTACGGGCGCGTGAAAGGTCAGAAGCCCGACGAGCAGCTGTTGCTGGCCGAGCAATGGCTGAAGGACCGGCCGAATAACCCCGAGCTCCTGTTGGCGCTGGGCCGGCTAAGCCTGCGCAACGAGCTCTGGGGCAAGGCCCGGGAATATTTCGAAACCAGTCTCCGGCTGAAGCGTAGCCGGGAGGCACTGGCGGAACTAAGCCGCCTGAATGCCCATATGGGCGAGGAAGAAGCCAGTGTCAAACTGCTGATGCAGGGGCTGGCCAAGGATAATGGGCTGCCGGAACTGCCGATGCCGAGGGCCTGATTCAGGTCCTCGGTGCGTATTCCAGCACGTCAGAAAAGAACGCCTCTTCGGGCAGGCCCGCATCCACCAGGGCATCCATCAGGGTGTAGACCATGGTGGGCGAACCGCTGGCATGGACTTCCACATTGTTCCAGTCCATGCCGGAAGCAAGAACCGCACGAACCAGCTGGTCGTGATGGCCGGCCCAGTCGTTATCCTCATCATCTCCCACTACCGGCAGGAAGGTGAAGCGGGGCCACTCGTCCTGCCACTGCTGTGCCAGGGCGCGAAGGTACATGTCCTCATGCCGACGCACTCCCCAGTAAAGCTTGACCGGCTGGTCGTAGGAGGTTTCGCAGAGGTAATCCACCAGGCTCTTCATCTGGGCAAAACCGGTGCCTGCAGCCACCAGCAACAAGGGTTTCGTTGGCGCTGATGCAAGGCACGCTTTGCCATGAGGTAATTCCACGGTCACTTCACCGCCCGACGTCAGGGCATCAATAACCTTCTGCGCGGACACCCATTCCGGGGTCGCCTGGATATGCAGTTCGATGTTCTGGGCCGATGGACTGCTGGCGATGGAGAAGTAACAGGGGTCTGCGTCAGGCAGATTAACCGACAGGTACTGCCCGGCGTGAAACGACAGTTCCCGACGCCGCGGAAGCTGCAGCTCAACGCGATAGACATCGTGACTGATGGAACGTACGTCCACGACCTTTGCCTGAAACTTGCCAGGCTGATTGTTTCCAGCTGCCATAACGGCGGATATCTCCAGTTCCAGGTCCGTGAGCGCGATGCTTCGACACATCATCAAACGCTCGCCGACCTCTATAGTCTGTTGGTTTCGGGTATTAAGCGCGCTGCCGGCCAGCAGTCGGGCCTCGCAGATTTCACATACCCCATTACGACAGGCTGCGGGCACATCAATGCCTGCCTGCGCGGCTGCGCCAAGCAAATCTGCCCCGGGCGCCGCAGTGAAGGCGATACCAGAGGGCAAAAGCCGCACCGCCCTGTGTTCACTGCCCATATCAGTCGGGGCGCGATGCTGGACTTTCAATGCCCAGGGTATCCCACAACTCATCGACGCGCTTTTTAACGTCGTCTGTCATGGCAATGGGCTCACCCCATTCGCGAGTGGTCTCGCCCGGCCACTTGTTGGTGGCATCCATCCCCATCTTGGAGCCGAGACCGGATACCGGGGAGGCAAAGTCCAGATAATCGATGGGCGTATTCTCCACCAGCGTGGTATCCCTGACAGGATCCATCCGGGTGGTAATCGCCCAGATCACATCTTCCCAGTTGCGGGCATTTACGTCGTCATCTGTGACAATCACAAACTTGGTGTACATGAACTGCCGCAGGAACGACCATACCCCCATCATCACCCGTTTGGCATGGCCGGGGTACTGCTTCTTCATGGTCACCACTGCAAGCCGATAGGAACAGCCCTCCGGCGGCAGGTAGAAATCCACGATCTCCGGAAACTGCTTTTGCAGAATCGGGATAAAGACCTCATTCAGGGCCACCCCGAGAATCGCCGGCTCATCGGGCGGCCGACCGGTGTAGGTACTGTGATAGATCGGGTCCCTGCGATGGGTGATCCGTTCTACGGTGAACACCGGGAAGTGGTCCACTTCGTTGTAATAGCCGGTGTGATCACCAAACGGCCCCTCCGGCGCCATGTCGTCCGGATATATAAAGCCTTCCAGCACAATCTCGGCGCTGGCTGGCACCTGCAGATCACTCAGGCCTGCCTTCACCAGCTCGGTCCGACTGCCCCGCAGCAGCCCGGCAAACGCGTATTCCGACAGGGTATCGGGCACCGGCGTTACCGCCCCCAGAATGGTCGCCGGATCGGCACCGAGAGCCAAGGCAACCGGATAGGGCTGGCCCGGATTGGCCTTCTGGAACTCCTGAAAGTCCAGGGCGCCACCGCGGTGACTCAGCCAACGCATGATCAGCCGGTTGCGGCCGATGACCTGCTGCCGGTAGATGCCCAGATTCTGTCGCTCTTTGTGGGGCCCGCGGGTAATCACCAGCGGCCAGGTCACCAACGGCCCGGCATCGCCGGGCCAGCAATGCTGCACCGGAATCTGGTACAGGTCCACCTGATCCTTTTCGATCACCACATCCTGGCAGGGCGCAGAACGAAGTACCTTGGGACTCATGCGCATCACCTGCCGGAACAGCGGCAGTTTCTCGATGGCGTCCCGGAAGCCCTTGGGGGGATCCGGTTCCTTGAGAAACGCCAGCAGCTTACCGATGTCCCGAAGCGCCGTAACGTTATCCTGCCCCATACCTAACGCAACCCGTTTCGGTGTCCCGAACAGGTTGGCCAGCACCGGCATGTCATAGCCCCTGGGATTTTCAAACAACAACGCAGGACCACCTGCCCGCAGGGTGCGGTCGCAGATTTCGGTCATTTCGAGATGGGGATCGACTTCAACGCTGATTCGTTTCAGCTCACCCAGCTTTTCCAGCTGGCCAATGAAGTCTCGCAGGTCGTTGTATTTCATCGGTTACTCCGTTCAGATATGCCAGTACTACGGAGATCGGGGGTCGCTGGACTGCTTTAAGGCAGTTGGAACAAGATGCGCGCACTTGGTATGAACGGCGGAGCCGGGGAGAACCTCCCCGGACCGTGCATTGCCAGGGATGGCAATGCCGAGCCCCCAGGGATGGGTTCACGGCGTGTCCGGGGAGGTTCTCCCCGGCTCTGCCCGCCCCCAAAAACCAGAGGCGCTAGTCCTAGCTAGGAAAAGATCAACGGCGCTTCATGGACTGGAAGAACTCGTCGTTGGTCTTGGTGTCCTTGAGTTTGTCCAGCAGGAACTCGATGGCGGCGGTGTCGTCGTCCATGGAGTGCAGGAGCTTGCGCAGGATCCAGACCCGCTGGATATCCGCCTCGCTCATCAGCAAATCCTCGCGACGCGTGCCCGAGCTGCGGATGTTAATGGCCGGATAGGTCCGCTTCTCGGCAATCTTGCGATCCAGATGGATCTCCATGTTGCCGGTGCCCTTGAACTCCTCGTAGATCACCTCGTCCATCTTGGAGCCGGTGTTGACCAGCGCCGTGGCAAGGATGGTCAGGCTTCCGCCTTCTTCCACGTTACGGGCGGCACCGAAGAAGCGCTTGGGCTTTTCCAGGGCGTGGGCGTCAACACCACCGGTCAGGACCTTGCCTGAGGACGGAATAACCGTGTTGTAGGCGCGAGCCAGGCGGGTGATGGAATCCAGCAGGATGACCACGTCTTTCTTGTGCTCGACCAGGCGCTTGGCCTTTTCAATCACCATCTCGGCCACCTGAACGTGACGGGCCGGCGGCTCATCGAAGGTGGAGGCGATGACTTCGCCGCGCACGGTGCGCTGCATCTCGGTCACTTCCTCTGGCCGCTCGTCAATCAGCAGCACCATCACATGGCACTCTGGATTGTTACGGGTGATGGACTGGGCGATGCTCTGCATCAGCAGCGTCTTACCGGCCTTGGGCGGAGACACGATCAGACCACGCTGGCCCTTGCCGATAGGCGCCACCAGGTCCAGCACTCGCGAGGAGAGATCCTCGGTGCTGCCGTTACCGGCCTCGAGCATCAGGCGCTCGTCCGGGAACAGGGGCGTGAGGTTCTCAAAGAGAATCTTGTTTCGGGCGTTATCCGGCTTGTCGAAATTGATCTCGCTGACCTTCAACAAGGCAAAGTAGCGTTCGCCGTCTTTGGGAGGGCGGATCTTGCCAGCAACGGTATCACCCGTGCGCAGGTTAAAGCGGCGGATCTGGCTGGGAGAGACGTAAATGTCGTCCGGTCCCGCCAGGTAGGAGGCATCGGCGGAACGGAGGAAGCCGAAGCCGTCCTGCAGAATTTCCAGTACGCCGTCACCGTAGATGTCTTCGCCGCTTTTTGCGTGCTTCTTCAGAATGGTGAAGATCACATCCTGTTTGCGCGAACGAGCCAGGTTATCGAGGCCCATCTCTTGCGCAATATCGAGCAATTCGGGCACGGATTTCTGCTTGAGTTCAGTAAGATTCATAGTTTGTTGGATTTTCAGGAATGGAAGTAAACGAGTATTGGAATGACAGGGGTGCCCCTGAACGTATTGATCGTAAAAAAAACGCTGAACTTGATGCTGGCCAGTTGGAGCAACCGGTGTAGATGGAGTCCGGAATTAAGGTACTGAAGCCAGAGAGTGGGAACAACCGTTCGCCGGGCAAGAGCGATCATCGGCCACCTGACTGGCGAATGTCAAGTGCACTGCACAAATTAACGGCAATTTCACGCCAAACCGGTCACAACAGGCCTGCAGCGCCTCCCCCTGATGGGTTACTCCCTTCCATTGGAAGCCCGTGATGGCGATACTGGCGTATAACCACTTTTCAATGATTCTGGAGCACCATCCATGAGCAGTGTACCCAGCACCGAACTGAAACCCCTGAACGTTGCCCTGCTGACCGTGTCCGATACACGGGGGCCTGAACAGGACACCTCCGGGCAGTTCCTGGAGGACAGCGTGGTCGAGGCCGGCCACAACCTGGTGGCCCGCCGGATCCTGCCTGACGACGTCTATCTGGTGCGGGCATTGATGTCCAACTGGATCGCCGATTCACAGGTGCATGTCGTGATTATTACCGGTGGCACCGGTCTGCTTGAGCGGGACAGCACGCCGGAGGCAGTCAGGCCTTTGCTGGACAAAACCGTAGAAGGCTTTGGCGAGGAATTCCGTCGCCTGTCCGCCGCCGAGATCGGATCTTCGACCGTGCAGTCGCGGGCGATGGCGGGGATGGCGAACCATACGGTGATCTTCTGCCTGCCCGGCTCAACCGGTGCCTGCCGCACCGGCTGGGAAGGCATTCTCCTGAGCCAGCTGGACAGCCGTCACACACCGTGCAATTTCTCGGGCCTGGTCTTGCGCAAACCCGAGAAGCCCATGCAGCGGCTCAATGAAGTGATTGGACAGCGCGCCAAGCGCTGAGGCGAGAAGATATCCTGATCGGAGTTCAGATTTGATGGCCAAGCCAAACCTCACGCCCCTGGAAGATGCCCTGGACCACCTGTTGTTGGAGGCACCGGTGGTTACGCAGACTGAAACCGTCGCCCTGGCCGACTCCCTGGGCCGGGTACTTGCCGAAAACCATTATGTACCGGCTGACGTGCCGCCGGCCGATAACAGTGCGGTGGACGGATACGCCCTGCGCAAACAGGATCTTCATGGCGATCAGCCCATACCGGTCTCGGCGCGGATTCCGGCCGGTGAAGCGCCGAAGCCCCTGGAGCCCGGCACTGCCGCGCGCATTTTTACCGGCTCGGAGATTCCCGAAGGTGCCGACTCGGTGGTCATGCAGGAGCGGATTGAGGTGACGGAATCCGGCATTCTTGTACAGGCTGAAGTAGACGAAGGGCAGAATATTCGCCGCCGGGGGCAGGATCTCACCCGGGGCGATCTTGCTCTGGCAAAAGGTGCACAGGTGCGTCCTAACGAGATGGGACTGCTGGCGTCCATGGGCGCTGCCCGGGTTGCCGTTCTGGCGCGGTTGAAGGTCGCCATTCTCTCCACGGGAGATGAGCTGGTAGACCCCGGCACGCCCCTCGGGCCGGGACAGATCTACAACAGCAATCGCTTCACCCTGATGGGGCTGCTCACCGAAGCCGGCTGCGAGGTGGTGCTGTGCGAGACCCTGAGAGACAAACGCGAGGCGACCCGGGAAACGCTGTTGCGTGCGGCGGAGTCTGCCGATCTGATTATTACCAGCGGTGGCGTTTCCGTGGGTGAGGAAGATCATGTGCGCGCGGTGCTGGAGGAGTCCGGCAGTCTGTCGCTCTGGAAAATGGCGATCAAACCCGGCAAACCCGTGGCTTTTGGCGCCATCGGCGGCACGCCGGTACTGGGTCTGCCCGGCAATCCCGGGTCCGTGCTGGTCACTTTCCTGATGGTGGGCATGCCCTATATCCGGAAACGCCAGGGGCGGAACCCCAAAGCCCTCTCCGGCGAGCGGATAACGGCCGACTTTGCCATTTCCTCGGCATCGGTGCGCCGGGAGTTTGTCAGGGCCCGGAAGGAAACCCGGGGCTCGGAACCGGTGGTTGCTGCCTATCCGAACCAGAGTTCCGGCATACTGAGCTCTACCTGCTGGGCGGATGGCCTGGCCGTGGTGCCCGAAAACACCACGGTAAGCCCCGGTGACCTGCTAACCTACTATTCGTTTGCGGAACTGTTGAGCTGACCATGAGTGATAACACGATTACAGTGCGTTTCTTTGCCCGCCTGCGCGAGGAACTGAAAACCGATCAGTTGACTATCGACGCCAGCCCCGGCCTGACCGCCGGCGATGTGCTCGCGGAGCTGGCACATCAGGGCGGGCCCTGGAGCCAGTTGCAGGGTGACCAGCCAGTGATGATCGCGATCAACCAGGCCATGGCGAAACCGGGTTCCGAGGTAAAAGCCGGCGATGAGCTCGCCTTCTTCCCGCCGGTAACCGGAGGTTGAGATGATTTCGGTCCAGTCTGATGATTTTGATGTTGCCGTCGAATACGCCGCGCTTCGTGACAGTGGTGCCGGCACCGGTGCCATTGCGACGTTTACCGGCCTGGTAAGGGACAGCGGCGACCTGCATGGCGTCACGGGACTTTACCTGGAGCACTACCCCGGGATGACGGAACAGGTGATCCAGGGACTGATTGATGACGCCTCAAAGCGCTGGGATGTGCGCAAGGCCCGGGTCATTCACCGGGTCGGACGACTGGCGTTGTGCGACCAGATTGTCTTCGTCGGGGTATGCAGCGCCCACCGGGGGGACGCGTTCGCGGCCTGCGAGTTCATCATGGACGCCCTGAAGACATCGGCGCCTTTCTGGAAGAAGGAAATTGCCTCGGACGGAGAGCACTGGGTGGAGCAAAAAGAGTCGGATCTGACACGATCCGAGGGCTGGGAGTAAGCAGCAATAAAAAACCGCCCGTGAGCGCTTGCTCAGGGGCGGTTTATGGTGACCCGACTGCAATCAGAGATTGCTGTCCAGGAAGGCCGCCAGCTGGGATTTGGACAGTGCGCCGACCTTGGTGGCGTCCACGTTGCCGTTCTTGAACAGCATCAGAGTGGGGATACCACGGATGTTGAACTTCGGCGGGGTCTGCTCATTTTCGTCAATGTTAAGCTTGCAGACTTTCAGTTTGCCGTCGTATTCGTCGGCAATCTCTTCAAGCACCGGCGCGATCATCTTGCAGGGACCGCACCACTCAGCCCAGTAGTCCACCAGCACGGGGACGTCGGACTGCAGTACATCCTGTTCAAAAGAAGCGTCGGTTACATTTACGATATTTCCGCTCATTACCTTTTCCTGATTCATGCACTACTGCTGCACAACGGCATCGCCCTGACGGACTTTCCTACCGGGCGCAGGTGCTGTTGACTGTCGCTGAAGGCTGCCAGGGGTTGCCGACAACCTTTCACCCAAATCACGATACGTCATACTTTACGCGATTGATCAGCCGTATGTGAAGCGGTAGATCCACTACCATGGATTGATCCGCGCCTGACCCCGGTCAAATACCGGGTTTTCCGGTTACTGACAGGCCTGAGGGATTTCGCTTATAGTACCCGGCACGTTCATATCAAAAGGATTCCGACCACGTGACGGCCGCATCCACCGCCGAAAACGCTGCTGCCTCACCCGAGGTTCTCGCAGCCATCGACATGGGCTCGAACAGCTTCCACATGGTGGTTGCCCGCCTAGTGCATGGGGAAATCCGGACCCTCGAGAAGATGGGAGAAAAGGTTCAGCTCGGCGCCGGGCTGGATCAGTACAACCGGCTGACCGAAGAGGCCCAGGAACGGGCCCTGGCCTGTCTGGGCCGCTTCGCCCAACGGCTCAAGGGAATGCCCCCGGAAGCAGTGCAGATTGTTGGCACCAATGCGCTGCGCGTGGCCCGCAATGCCCATCAGTTCATGACCCGGGCGGAAGAGGTGCTGGGTTATCCGGTGGAGATCATTGCCGGCCGCGAGGAAGCACGCCTGATCTACCTGGGGGTGTCCCATACCCTGTCCGACGACATCGGACGCCGGCTGGTAATCGACATTGGCGGCGGCAGCACCGAGTTCATCATCGGCCAGCGGTTCGAACCCCAGGAGCTTGAGAGCCTGCACATGGGCTGTGTGTCGTTCCGCAACCGGTACTTCCCGGACGGCAAGATCACCAAGCGGCAAATGGACAAGGCGGTAACCCATGCCGAGCAGGAACTGCTCAATATCCGCCAGCACTTCCGTTCTGTGGGCTGGCAGAGCGCCGTGGGCTCATCCGGCTCAATCAAGGCCATCGCCAGCGTACTGGCGACCCTGAAGATCACCGACGGCACCATCACGCTTGCCGCCATGCAGGAGCTTCGCAAGCGTCTGGTGGATATGGGCAAAACAGAGAAATTGTCGGATCTGGGGGTGCGCTCGGATCGCCAGAGTATCTTCCCGGCGGGCTTTGCCATTCTGATGGGGGCCTTCCAATCACTCGGCATCCGGGACATGGCGTTCGCCGACGGCGCTCTGCGGGAAGGCCTGCTCTACGACATTGTCGGGCGCATCCAGCACGAGGACGTCCGGGAGCGGACCATATCCGCGCTGCAGGGGCGTTACCATGTTGACCAGGAACATGGCGCAGCCGTCGAGGAAACTGCCGTGGCCGCCTGGCAACAGGTGGCTGATGCCTGGGGCCTGAACACAGCGGCCGACGAAGAGGTCCTGCGCTGGGCCTGCCGGCTACACGAGATCGGACTGACCATTTCCCACAGCCAATACCACAAACACGGTGGCTATCTGTTGCGCTATTCGGACCTGCCAGGCTTTACCCAACAGTTTCAGCGGGACCTTGCCACACTGGTGCGCGGCCACCGACGCAAGTTCGCCTCCGCCATCTTCGAGGGCCTGGACCCGGAAGACATCCCAAGGCTGCGTTACCTGTGCGTATTGGTCCGCCTGGCCGTTCTGATTCAACACCCGCGCAACATGGAACCGCCCCCGGCCTTCACCCTGACTGCCCACAAGGACAAGCTGGTGCTGGAGTTCCCGTCCGGCTGGCTGGATGACAGACCACTGACCCTGGCCGATCTTGAGAACGAGCGGGACTACCTCGCCAAACAGGATTTTGTTCTGGAGCTGAGCGGCGGCTGACGGCGATCAGCCGGCCAGCTCTGCCTCCAGGGACTCCACCTCTTCGCTGATTTCAAGCCACTGCGCTTCGACCTCTTCCAGGCGGGCAGTTGCAGTGGCCTGCTCGCCCAGCAGTTCTTTCAGGCGCGCTTTGCCACTGTCGTCATAAAGACCGGGATCGGATAGTTGCTCCTCCAGGGCCGACAGTCTCTGCTGAAGCTGCTCCATTTCCTTTTCCAGGGCGCTCTGTTTCTTGCGATAGGGGCTGAGTTTCTGGCGAAGGGCCGCCTCCGCCCGCTTGCGGGCCTTACGGTCTTCGGCACTCTCGCCCACCGCCTCGGCGGCCTCTTCGCCAGCCTGCTGCCCGGCAGGCAGTCGCCTGGGCGCTTCCGTGTCGTCTTTCCGGCGGTCCGCCAGCCAGCGTTCGTAGTCCTCCAGATCACCCTGGTATTCCGTCACCCGGCCGTCATTGACCAGCCAGAACTCGTCCACCGTGTTCCTCAGCAGGTGCCGGTCGTGGGAGACCACCACAATGGCGCCTTCAAAGTTCTGCAACGCCATGGTCAGGGCCTGGCGCATTTCCAGATCCAGATGGTTCGTGGGCTCGTCCAGCAGTAGCAGATTCGGTTTCTGCCAGGCAATCACCGCCAGCGCCACCCGAGCCTTTTCCCCACCGGAAAATGACCGGACGGCGCTCAGGGCCTCATCGCCGTGAAAATCAAACCCACCGAGGAAGTTCCGGATACTCTGCTCTGACGCTTTGGGCGCCAGCCGCTGCAGGTGCAGAAACGGGCTGGCATCCAGATCCAGCGACTCCAGCTGATGTTGAGCGAAAGAACCGATGGCCAGATGCTCGCCGCAGGTTCGATCCCCGACAACAAGGTACCCTCGCCCCGAAGCGCATCCATCAACGTGGACTTGCCCGCACCATTGGGGCCCAGCAGGCCAATCCGGCTACCGGGCAGCAGAGTCAGATTGATGCCGTCCAGGATTGGAGTATGACCATGCCCGGCCTTGCCATTGCGGATCGACAGCAGAGGGTTGGAGACCTTTTCGGCCACCGGAAATTCAAAACTGAAGGGCGAATCGATGTGGGCCGGGGCAATGCGCTCCATCCGTTCCAGAGCCTTAACCCTGCTCTGGGCCTGGCGGGCCTTGGTGGCTTTGGCCTTGAATCGGTCAATAAACCGCTGGATTTCAGCGATCCTGGCCTGCTGGCGCTCGAAACCGGCCTGCTGCTGGGCCAGACGTTCACTGCGCTGGCCTTCAAAGGCTGAGTAATTACCCGTATATAATTCCAGGTTTCGCCGGTCAAAATGCACCACATGGGTGGCGACCCGATCCATGAAATCCCGGTCGTGAGAAATAAACAGCAGGGTCCCGGGGTAACGGCGCAGCCAGTTCTCCAGCCACAGACAGGCATCCAGATCCAGGTGGTTGGTGGGCTCGTCCAGAAGCAGCAGATCAGATGGTCGCATGAGGGCCTGGGCCAGGTTCAGACGGATCCGCCAGCCACCGGAAAACGCCGACACCGGCCGGTCGGCGTCTTCGTCGGAGAATCCCAGCCCGCGCAGCAATGCTTCGGCCCTGCGAGCTGCAGACCAGGCCTCGTGCACATCCAGCTCCCCGTGTATGCGGGCAATGGCATGGTCATCACCGGCTCCTTCTGCCCTGGCAAGCTCGGTTTCAAGGCGACGCAGGTCCAGATCACCATCGAGCACAAAATCCCGGGCACTACGGTCGGTTGCTTCGACTTCCTGCGCCATGTGGGCAATGCGGCAACCCCCGGGCAGGGAAACCGTTCCCTGCTCCGGGGCCAACTGGCCCAGCAAGAGCTGGAAAAGACTGGATTTGCCGGCACCATTGGCACCGACAATCGCAACACGCTGGCCGGGCTGCACAGTCAGGCTGACGGATTCTAGCAACCAGACGCCGCCCCGTTGTAAACTGAGATCGGTAATCGTTAACATGTTTTCATTTTATCAACGTAAAGTGTTCAGGGAAGGCACAGCGCCTATGTCGGTCGGCTCGGCTACCATCCCGGATTATTCGACACCGCCGCTGGACTTGCCGGCAGATCTGGAACCGGAGAACCCGCTCTGGCGTTTTGCACTGGCGTTCTGGAAACTTCCGGACGTTCAGGACAGTTGCCTGGCACTTCAGAATCAGGGCTGGAGCGTGACGCGGATTCTGAGTGCGGCCTGGCTCGCACTGTCTGGCAGGGTCTTCGCCGGGGTCGAGGACGCTACGGTAACAGAGTGGCGCGACCGTGTAACCGGTGCGCTGCGTAGTGCAAGAAAATCACTGCCGGGCAACGAAGGCCACTGTCAAAAGCTTCGCACCGGTATTGCCGGCCTGGAGCTTGAAGCCGAACAGATCGAACTGGCGCTCAGCTGGCGAACGCTAATGACCAACAACCCGGAACACGCCGACATGCAGGGACGCGACACGTTGATCATCACCAATCTGGTTGCGGCCGCACCCACCTCACCCGGTGATGAAGGTGTCAGGCCCCTGCTGAATACACTGGCCAGTGCTCTGGCCCATTTTCCCAAGGGAGACCATCAGCCATGATGATGAAATGGCTAATTCGGCTCTCGTTTCCGGCCCTCGGTTTGCTGTTATTGCTGATTTTTTTCGGCCTGAACGACCCGGAGCAGGTATCCGAACCAGTGGCAGAAGAGGAACAGCCGGAAATTCCCGCTTTCGAAGGACTCGTGCCCTCGCCGATCCCCACCGAGGGCCCCGAGATCGTGTTCAAGTGGCAGGATACCGACGGTAACTGGCACTACGCTGACCAACCGCCGGAACAGGGCCGCTGGAACACCCTGGCCATCGAACGGCGGGACAAGGCCTTTCCGCGCCTTCAGCCCCGGGAACCGGAAACGGACTGGCAATCACCCTACAATGCCCCTTTCTCTCTGGGACCATCCGCCGCCGGCAGCAACGGCAGCTGAACTGACACGTCCGCTTTCTTAACACATGTTCAGTGGCATCTGGCGCCGGAACCCGTTACCTTCTGCGTTCTGACAAACACAACGCGGGGCCCTGCCCCGAGCACCGACGTTAAAGGATAATGCAATGAAGAAAACGCTCCTTGCACTGGCAGTGACCGGCCTGGTTGCCGGCTGTTCCACACCGCCCGAAGCCCCGGAACAACCGAAACTGGAGTCCACCGACCAGAAAGTAAGCTATGGCATGGGTCTGGTCCTGGGTGAGCGCATGGGTAATGACCTGCCGAACCTGCAGATGGACCAGTTCCTCCAGGGCATCCAGCATGGCCACGCTGGCGACGACGAAGCCAAGCGCATGAGCCGCGAAGAAATCCAGCAGGCCCTGATGACCTACCAGCAGCAGATGCAGGAAGAGCAGGGCAAGCAGATGGAAGAACTGGCCCAGAAAAACCTGGATGCCGGCGAGGCCTTCCTGGCAGAGAATGCCGAGCGCGAGGGTGTAGAAACCACCGATTCCGGCCTTCAGTATGAAGTGCTCGAGCAGGGCGACGGCGAGAAGCCGGCAGCAACCGATACGGTTCAGGTGCACTACACCGGCGAACTGCTGTCCGGTGAAGTGTTCGACAGCTCCCGCGAGCGCGGCGAGCCGGTAACCTTCGCCCTTAACCAGGTCATTCCCGGTTGGACCGAGGGCCTTCAGCTGATGAGCGAAGGCGCCCGTTACAAGCTCTACATTCCGTCCGATCTGGCTTACGGCCCGGGTGGCAACCGCGCCATCGGTCCGAACGAGACCCTGGTGTTTGATGTCGAGCTGATCGAGATCAATCCCGGCTCCGGAGACTAAGCTCCAGGCAGGCCGCGGCCAGTTCTGGCGCGGCCATAAAAAAGCCCCAGTCCGGCGTTACCGGCTGGGGCTTTTTTGAATCGGGCGTTTCTCAGGCCGAGGCCACTTTGCCAGCGTGGGCATTGTGGAGATGTTCGATCAGGAAATCCTCCATCTCGAAACGGGTCTCAAGGGTCTCACCCAGCTTCGACAATTCGCCGAACAGCTCTTTGACATCCTCTTCCGACAACTCCCGGCCATCCAGACGGTCGTTGAAGTTAAGGGCAACCTCGGTGGTCTGCTCAATCCGGGGGTAAACCTTGGCGGCCAGCTCCAGGCCACCATCGTTGAACTCCCTGGCTTCACGGACCAACTGCTCGTAAATCTCGAAATGGCCGGTAGACACATAATCCACCAGCACCTCACACAGGCGCACGAACTTTTCTTTCAACGCTTCCGTCTGCGAGAAGTCATTCTCCCCGGATAGGTCGCAGTAATGCACCAGTAGCTCCTGACGCTCCTTGAGCCAACGATCTATCAGTTCGCTGACGCCGCCCCAGCGCTCCCTGGCATTCCGGCAATTTTCCAACATGACGCCTGTTCTCCGCTTGTCTTCGGTACTTCTGTTTCGGTTTTGATTTTTATTAGGTTTGGATCAAGTTACCCCATGGCTGCGGTCTCCCGCAACCGTTTCAGCTCCGAATCCATTCCCGGTTTTGTTGCCGGCGAAACATCAGAACCAGGCCGGTAATAACCAGCAGCAGGAAAAACACCGCCGTCCAGCCGGGAATACTCAAACCCAGGAACCGCCAGACTACTTCGGCGCAGTCTCCGGTACCCTTGAGTGCGGTAGACAGCACTTCAAACCAGGGCAGAACATCGAGCATGTAGTCTACCGAGGGCCCACACGCGGGCACCTGGTCTGCCGGCAGACTCTGCAGCCACAACTGCCGACCGGCGACGCCCAACCCGGCTCCGGCGGTCAGTACCAGCAGGAAACCATAGATGCGAACACCGAATCCGGTGGGGCCATGGAGGAAGGCCAGGAAACTCACAAGACCGGCGCCCATGAAGCCAAAACGCTGTAACCAGCAAAGCGGGCAGGGCTCCAGCCCCATCACATGCTCCATATAAAAGGCCACACCCAGAAGCGCGGCACATACAAGGAAAATCAGCCCGAAAACCCATCTGCTGGTCAAAAGAACACCTCGAATTGTGAATTGAAACTGCAAGCGGCCACGGGGCCTGCTATTCTCGTCACTTAACCCTAAACCACGATCAACTTCAAGCCTATGACACGCCAGCCAAAATCCGCTCTGACACTTCTGTTTCTGTTGCTTGCAATCCTCCCCTTGCCCGCCGTTTCCCAGGATGAGGAAAATACCGAAGAGGAAGTGGCTGAAGAAGAAAGCGGCGTTACCGACTACATCAGTATGGACCCGGCTTTCGTGACCCACGTGGGCACGCCTGGCAACAAGCCAACCTATCTGAAAGCCGCGGTGAGCCTGCGGGCCAAAAGCGCCAGCGTCCGTCCCGCAGTAGATGCTCACATGCCCCGATTGCGACACGAACTGGTGATGCTGTTTGGCGAGCAGACCGACACCGAACGCCTCACCTCCATGGAAGGCCAGGAGGCGTTGCGTGAGGAAGCCAAACAGAGAATCAATGCGGTGCTGGAGGCACAGCAGACCGGCGAGAGCATTGCCGGTGTCCTGTTTACAGAATTTGTCGTGCAGAAATAGGGCTGGAACCGGCCGATGAATCAGGCGATCCGTGAAAACAGATCGTCTGCCCGGTCGCGGTCATCCCGGGCTGCCTGATCGGCATCGTCCCAACCGGCTTCCCAGGCGGCAATGACAACCTCACCCCGATAGGGGCAGCGGGCTTTGTCCATGCCCATATCGGCAGCCATGTAGCCCTGGCGGTAAGCCTTGTTGAGCGCTTCCACATCCCAGCCGAGCTTGATATCCCTTGCCATAGCCGTCTCTCCCGATCCTGATGTTACAAAAATTTAACAGCCGGACCGGAGGGAGACAAATCTTTGTTCGGTTTCTGTGCGTCAGGTCCGTAGACTTCTGCGACGGCGGCCCAACTCACGGTTCAGGAGCGCAGATACTGCTCCAGAAACTCGCTGAACGGCAGGGTATCGGCACGCTCCATCTGCGTTTGCTCGGCCAGGGATTCCGCCGTCATGGCATCAAAGGCCTGGCGTACCTGGGCATCGAGACCTTCCTGTCTGAGGGTCTGCTGATGCTGCTGCGCCATTTCCATGCCCCATTCCCGGTGCCCCAGACCCGAGGAGCGCATGGCGTCCAGAACCCGGGCGGAGGGAACCGTCCATTCACCGGCCAACACTTCACGCTGAGCAGCCAGGGCCCGGCGGTAGGTATTATCCCCCCGCCAGCTATCCAGCAACTCGGCAAGCGGCTCCAGCTGCGCCAGGATATCGGTCGCGGCTTCTGACACCGGGGTGCGCTCTCCGGCACGGCATAGCTTTAATTCACGGTAACGCCCGTTGGACACCACATCCTTGTAGTTGTCATCGAGACGCTCGCATTCTTCATCGCCAATTCGGGGCGAGTCGGACAGCAGGCAATCCAGAAGGAACAGGTCCAGGAAATCGATCTGCGCCTCATTCACGCCTACCGGGGAGAAGGGATCAAGATCCAGACACCGCACCTCGATGTATTCCACACCACGGGCCTCGAGCGCCTGGATGGGTTTTTCCTCCCGCTGCGTGGTGCGTTTGGGGCGCACGGCGCTGTAATACTCGTTTTCGATCTGCAGAACGCTGGTATTGATCTGGATGAACTGGTCGCCCCGGCGGGTGCCGATTTCCTCATAGGCCGGCCAGGTGGTGTGGATAGCTCGATCCAGAGTCTGGGTGTAGGTGCTGAGCTCATTGAAACAGATGTTCAGGGATGCCTGGGCATTGTTGTGATAGCCCAGATCGCCCATCCGCAGAGAGGTAGCATACTCACCGTACCAGCTGCGTTCGTCAAACTGGCTGAGGTCGTGGCTGACACCGGCAACAAAGCTGGCATCAAGCGCCGGCGAGGCACCGAACAGCAACATCAGCAGCCAGCTACGGCGACGGAAATTCCGAATCAGCCAGAAATACTGGTCCGATTTGAAGTCTTTCAGGCTTTGCTCATTTCCGAGCAATTCCTGCCACTTCTGCCAGAAGCTATCCGGTAGCGACAGGTTGTAGTGGGCCCCGGCGATGCTCTGCATCATACGCCCGTAACGCACCGCCAGACCCTGCCGGTAAACGTGCTTGAGCTGGCCAATGTTTGAGCTGCCGTATTCGGCGATGGGAATACTCGGATCGCCATCCAGTTCACAGGGCATGCTTGCCGCCCAGAAAACCTCGTCGCCAAGGTTCTGCTGCACGAAGGTATGGATATCCCGAAGGGATTTCAGCATTCCTCCGGTGCTGTTGAACACCGGCGTGATCAGCTCCAGCAAGGCCTCTGAATAGTCCGTGGTGATCCTCGGGTGGGTCAGTGCCGAACCCAGGGCTTCGGGATGTGGGGTCTGGGCGATGAAGCCGTTGCGATCCACCCGCAGCCCTTCTTTTTCGACACCCTTGAGAAAACCATCCCAGTCGCTGGCAGCGAACTGACGAAATACGGAATGGCGGGATTCAGCCATGGTCGACTCCTGCTGCGGCCGGTTTGCTCTTTTGCACAACCGGCCGATGAAAAGATTGTATGCCCGTCAGCTGTCCTTGCGCGCCGAGGCAAGTGCCTGGGCCAGCGCGCCAGCCATGGCGCCCTGCGGGGATTTCTGGCCGGAACTGCCACTGCCGGCGTTCCGGTTACTACCCTTGCGGCTGGCACCGGTGCGACTGGCGGCCATCGGCTTGCCCTCGTTTTTCTCGCCGGGCTGATCATCCATACGCATGGTCAGGGCAATTCGCTTGCGCGGGATATCCACGTCCATCACCTTGACCTTGACGATATCCCCGGCCTTGACCACCTCACGGGGATCTTTGACAAAGGTGTGGACAGCGCAGAAATATGTACAAGGCCGTCCTGATGCACGCCAATATCCACGAATGCGCCGAAATTGGTGACGTTGGTCACCGAGCCTTCCAGCACCATCCCGGGCTTGAGATCATTCAGGGTTTCAACGCCCTCCTCGAAGCTGGCAAACCGGAATTCAGGGCGCGGGTCCCGCCCCGGCTTCTCCAGTTCCGAGATAATGTCCTTGATAGTCGGCAAACCGAACTGTTCTGTTACGTAATCCTGGGGATTCAGACCACGCAGGAAGGCGGAATCGCCGATGATCTCGTCTACCTTCCGGTTATTCCGCTTGGCGATGGCCTCGACCACGCCATAGGCTTCCGGGTGAACCGACGATCGGTCCAGGGGATTCTCGCCCCCGGCAATACGCAGAAAGCCCGCCGCCTGCTCAAACGTGCGGTCGCCCAGCCGGGAGACCTTGAGCAGCTGTTTCCGATTACGGAACATGCCATTCTGGTTGCGGAACTCGATGATGTTCTGGGCAATGGTCTGGTTCAGGCCGGACACCCGGGCCAGCAATGGCGCTGAGGCGGTATTCAGGTCCACGCCCACGCCGTTTACACAGTCTTCCACCACGGCATCCAGGCTGCGGGACAGCTGCACCTGGGAGACGTCGTGCTGGTACTGCCCTACGCCGATGGATTTCGGCTCGATCTTTACCAGCTCCGCCAGCGGATCCTGCAGCCGCCGGGCAATGGACACCGCGCCGCGAATGGTGACATCCAGATCGGGCAGTTCTTTTGAGGCGAACTCGGACGCTGAATAAACCGACGCGCCGGACTCACTGACCACGATCCGGGCCAGCTTCAGTTCGGGGTAACGCTTGCTGAGGTCGCCGACCAGCTTCTCGGTTTCCCGGGAAGCGGTGCCATTGCCAATGGCCACCAGCTCGATCTTGTACTCCCGACACCAGGCCGCCAGTTGCTCAATGGAACGATCCCATTGGTTCTGGGGCGCATGGGGGAAGATGGCTCCGTGACCGGCCACCTGGCCAGTGCCATCGATGACCGCCACTTTCACACCGGTGCGCAGGCCGGGGTCCAGGCCCAGGGTCGGGCGTGGACCGGCCGGTGCCAATAGCAGCAGATCCTTGAGGTTGGCAGCAAACACGTTGATGGCTTCGGTTTCCGCCGCTTCGCGGACCTGGGCCATCAGGTCGGTTTCAATCTGGGTGGAAAGCTTCACCCGCCAGGTCCAGCGCACCACTTCCGAGAGCCATTTGTCGGCGGCGCGGCCGTTGTCCCGGATATTCCAGCGAGCGGCAATGCGCTGCTCGGCCGGGTGGGGCGCGCGACGGTCGTCATCGGCATCGCCGACCACGATGGTGTAACCAAGAATGCCCTCGTTGCGGCCCCGGAGGATGGCCAGGGCCCGATGGGACGGGACCTTTTTCAGGGGCTCGACGTGGTCGAAATAATCCCGGAATTTGGCGCCTTCGTTTTCCTTGCCTTCCACCACGGTGACTTTCAGCTGGCCTTCCTGCCAGATGAAGTCCCTCAGGCTGCCCAGCAGCTCGGCATCCTCGGCAAAGCGCTCCATCAGTATGTACCGGGCGCCATCCAGCGCAGCCTTGGCATCCTCCACCCCGGCTTCTTTGTTCAAGTAGCCCTGGGCAGTGGTTTCAGGATCCAGGGTCGGATCATCGTAGAGAGCGTCAGCCAGCGGCTCCAGACCCGCTTCCCGGGCAATCTGGGCCTTGGTCCGGCGCTTGGGCTTATAGGGCAGGTAAAGATCTTCCAGACGGTTCTTGGCATCCGCCTCGTTAATGCTGGCCTTGAGCTCGTCGGTCAGCTTGCCCTGCTCCTCGATGCTCTTGAGGATGGTGGCACGACGGTCTTCCAGTTCACGCAGATAGCGCAGACGTTCTTCCAGGTTCCTAAGCTGGCTGTCATCCAGTGAGCCTGTGACCTCTTTCCGGTAGCGGGCGATAAACGGAACGGTCGCGCCCTCGTCGAGCAGTTCGACGGTGGCATTAACCTGTTGCTCGCGGACACCGAGTTCCTCGGCGATACGCCTGGAGATACTGTTCATGCAACCTCTGTCTGATGCTTTGCCAATAAACCAGCAAAGGTACAGCGGCTTACTGCTGCAGGCAAGCGGCCTGGCCCCGCTTGTTCAGGAATTGCACAAGATCTGCCCAGGGCATGGGCCGGGCGTAATAATAGCCCTGGATTTCATCGCAATGCTGCTGGCGCAGAAACTCCAGTTGCCCCTCGGTTTCCACACCTTCGGCGACCACGCTGATCTGCAGGCTGTGGGCCAGGCTGATGATGGCCCGAATGATGTGTTCGGCGTCTGCCGAATTGCCCAGCTCCTGCACGAACGACTTGTCGATCTTCACCAGCGAGATCGGCAAATGCTGAAGATTACTCAACGATGAAAAGCCGGTTCCGAAATCGTCCAAGGCAAAACTGATACCCAACTGGTTCAGTTCCCGCAGGCAGCGCTGGGCATACTCCGGGTCGTGCATCATGGCGCTCTCGGTCAGCTCCAACTCCAGCAGGCTGGTGTCCACGTTGGCGTTGAAGATGATCCGGAAAATGGTTTCGGTCATCTTGCGATCATGAAACTGCCGGAACGACAGATTGACGGCGAACACCAGGCCAGGGAAGCCAAGTTCGGCGGACTCCTGCAGGCGTTTGCAGGCCTGCTCGATGACCCAGTAACCAATGGGCACGATCAGCCCGCTGCGCTCGGCCACCGGAATGAATTCGTCCGGCCCCACCAGCCCACGCTCCGGATGATTCCAGCGCAGCAGGCATTCGACACCCCGTACTTCTTCCGTGGCCAGATCAATCCGGGGCTGATAGTAAAGTTCCAGTTCCTTGCCCCGAAGGGCGTTGCGGAGGTCCGCCTCCAGCCGAAGCTGATAACCGGCGGAAATGTGCAACTGGCGGTCGTAGAAACGGTAGCTGGTGCCCGGGTCCCGCTTGGCTTCGAACATGGCACGGTTGGCCCGGCGCAACAGATTTTCGGCGCTGTCGCCGGCTTCCGGGTAGGTTGCAACGCCAAGGCTGGCACTGACCACTACGGTCTGGCCATCAATGGTAACCGGCTCATCAAGGGCGTTGACCACCTTGCGGATAATCTGGGTGATATCCAGGGAGTCCTCGACCTTTTCGACAATAATGGCCAGCTCGTCGCCGCCGATACGCATCAGCGAATCCACCCGCCGGAGAGAATGACGAAGCCGCTCTGCCAGCTTCATCATCAACTGGTCGCTTTTCTGATAGCCAAACGATTCGTTGATGCTGCGGAAGTCATCAATGTTGAGGTGCAGCAAAGCCAGCCGATGGCCGGCCCGCTCGGCCCGTAGCAAGGCCTGTTGGAGACGATCGAAGAAAAGGTCCCGGTTGATAAAACCGGTGGCGACCTCGCGGCCGAGTTGACCGTGGGCGGACTCGGACAACTGATCCCGGTACCAGAGGCATTTCACAGCCCGCCGGAAATTCCAGTGGTCCAGGTTCTGGCGACTGAGATAGTCAGCGGCGCCGGCAGCAAGCAATTCGGGCGCCCGCTCCCCGGGAGGCTCGGCACTCAGGGCAAGCACGGGCTTTTCATTGCTGGCAACCGCCAGGTACTGAAGGAAAGATGCCTCTGAGCCACCATGAAACACGCAGTCCCAAACGATGACATCAAAACTGGCGTTGCGGATCAGATCATCACAATCCACCAGGTCCGGGCACCAGGTTGCGTCCGCACTGATTTCGACGTCGCCCGCCAGAAGAGCATTCAGCCAGAGAAAATCAGCGTAATCTGGTGTCAGAACCAACAGGCGCAACTGTCCGGGCCTCATGGTTTCCAGTGGCAATGTCATCAAGCAGGATCCATTTATGCGTGAACAACCGAGTCCGTTCTGTTAATCATAGTCGATAGATCCCCAAGGTACAGTAACTCTGTCTGGTGTAGAATAAGCCCACGTCCGTTATCCCCATTTCGTTCCATTCTGGCCATTTATTTGTGAACAAGCTCAACCCCAGACAAAGCGAAGCAGTCCGCTATGCTGATGGCCCGATGCTGGTGCTAGCCGGTGCCGGCAGCGGCAAGACCAGCGTGATCACCCGCAAGATTGCCTACCTGATCGAGCAGCTAGGAATCCCGGGGCGTCATATTGCCGCAGTCACCTTCACCAACAAGGCTGCCCGTGAAATGAAGGAGCGGGTTGGCCGGATCGTCGACAGAAAGCTGACCCGGGGCCTGATTGTATCCACTTTTCATAATCTTGGCCTCAATATGATCCGGGAAGAGCACACGCATCTCGGTTACCACCCCGGTTTTTCCATCTTCGATGCCGAGGATGCCAAGGCCCTGTTACAGGATCTGATGCTCCGGGAAGCCAGTGCCGAGGCCGGGGACGAACTCAACGACATCCAGATGACCATTTCATCCTGGAAAAACGCCATGCGAGGGCCGGCCGAGGCCCTGAGCAAAGCCGCGGATGAGCGGGAACAGCGCATTGCCATCATCTACAAGAAATACAACGAGTACCTTAAGGCCTACAACGCAGTGGATTTCGACGACCTGATTCTGCTGCCGGTAATGCTGTTCCGCTCGCATCCGGACGTGCTGGCCAAATGGCGCCGGAAGATCCGCTACATGCTGGTGGATGAATACCAGGACACCAACGTGTGCCAGTACGAACTGGTCAAACTGCTGGTGGCCGAGCGGGCCGCGTTTACCGTGGTTGGCGACGATGACCAGTCGATCTACGCCTGGCGCGGTGCCCGGCCGGAAAACCTGGCCCAGCTCAAGGAGGACTTCCCGAGCCTGAAAATCGTCAAGCTGGAGCAGAATTACCGGTCCACCGCACGGATCCTGCGCAGCGCCAACACCGTCATCGCCAATAATCCTCACGTCTTCGAGAAGGCGCTGTGGAGTGATCACACCATCGGCGAGGAAATCCGGATTGTCCGGTGCCGCAACGAGGACGCGGAAACCGACCGGGTGGCCACCGAGATTCTCGACCAGAAACTGAAAAAAGGCCTCGATTTCCGTGACTTTGCCGTGCTGTACCGGGGCAACCACCAGGCACGCCTGCTGGAAATGAAGCTGCAGGCCTACCAGATCCCCTACCGCATCTCCGGCGGCCAGTCCTTTTTCTCAAAGAACGAGATCAAGGATGCCATGTCCTACCTGCGGCTGTTGATCAACCCGGACGACGACGCCGCGTTCCTGCGGGTGGTCAACGTGCCTCGCCGGGAAATTGGTCCGCGCACCCTGGAGCAGCTCAGCCACTATGCCCGATCCCGCAATGTCAGCCTGTTCAAGGCCCTGGGTGACATGGGTGCAGAGACCCACGTGACCGAGAAGGGGCTGGATCGACTCCGGCGCTTTGCCCACTGGGTAGATGCCACCTGCGAGCGGCTGCACAGCGAGAATCCAATCCCCGTCATCAAGCAGCTGTTCACGGACATTGAGTACGAAGAATGGCTGCACCAGCACTCAGGCACGCCCAAGCAGGCCGAGCGAAGGATGGAAAATATCTGGTACCTGGTGGAATCCATCCAGCGCATGCTCGATGACGGCAAGGGCACGGCCGATGAGCTCGGCATCGAAGATGCCATTACCAAACTGATCCTTCGGGACATGATGGAACAGCGGGAAGAGGACGACGACAGCGACAAGGTACAGCTGCTCACCCTGCACGCTTCCAAGGGTCTGGAATTCCCCCATGTGTTCATCATGGGCCTTGAAGAGGAAATCCTGCCCCATCGAAGCAGTATCGAGGAAGGCAACATCGAGGAGGAGCGGCGGCTGATGTATGTGGGCATTACCCGAGCCCGGGAAACACTGACGCTGACCTATGCGGCTACCCGGAAACAGTACGGGGAAAAGCTGGAAACCATCCCGAGCCGCTTTCTTGATGAACTGCCCGAAGAAGATCTCAAGTGGGAAGGCACCGGCGACCTTGATGTGGAAGCCAACCAGAAAAAAGGCAAGGCGACCTTGTCTGCCCTGCTTGGAGATCTGGGGCTTTAAGGGCCGGCACAACGCAAGAAAGCCCCGGGAGGGGCTTTCTTCGGAAGGTCAGAATCGACCGATCACTGGCTCTGCTCGACAATGTACTCAACAGACGCCTGGATTTCTTCATCCGGACAGCTTGAACAGCCGCCTTTTGCCGGCATCGCGTTGAAGCCATTGATAGCGTGGCTCACCAGGGTGTCCAGGCCCTTGTCGATGCGCGGTGCCCAGGCATCCGCATCGCCAATCACCGGCGCACCTGCAGCACCCGTGGTATGACAAGCCATGCAGACAGCATCGTAAACTTCACTGCCGGAGCGAGGTCCAGAGCTGGCAGTTTCAGTGGCCGCCGCAGCTTCACCACACTCTTCACCCTGCAGGCAAACTTCCCCTATTGGCTGGATGCGTGCACGGATTTCATCTTCGACACTTGCCATTACGGCGCCCGCTGTCAGGCCTGCAACGACCAATACAGCAGCCAGGACTCTCTTCATCTTCACAATGCACCTCGCATTTGAGCGTTATAATATTCTGTCGCCGCATTATAGCGACTGAAACCTGGCAAAAAAACCAAACAGCAAAATCATAATTTGATTTCAACCATTTTAATTGCGATTTCGTAAGTCAGAGGGTGTTTCGCGAACAATCCGGTTACCATGGTGTTCGCCGACGTTTTACCATTCAGGACCTGTTTCCATGACCAATACTGAACCGACTTCGCCCCACCCGTTGCGCAAACCGCTGCTGATTGCCGAATTCACGGCGCTGGCTGTTTTGCTTGCTTCCATGGGGTGGTTTTCCAGTCAGACCAGTGACGGCCAGGCGATCAGTGCCGGCTGGCTGCTGATTCCTGCCTTCGCCAGCCTGGGGGTTTTCCTAAGCTTCATCGGGCTGATGTACCTGCGCTGGGTTGCGTCTGCAGACAGCGGCAACCGGTTCAAGCACAAGCTTATTTTCTCGCTTCTTGCCGTCACCCTGATCGGCGTCTGGATTTACGGCATTGCCAATACCTGGTTCAGCCTGACTGCCAGCTAGGAGACCGCCTCATGACGTACCTTCATACGCTGTCGCCACCACGGGGCCTTCTCACCATCTCGCTGCTGTTGTCGGTGTCCGCCACGGTGGCGGCTCAGACCAACGAGACACCCTCGATAGACTCTCCCGAACAATGTGCCCTGATTGAAGACGGGGTCAAACGGCTGGCCTGTTTTGATAGCCTCTATAAACCAGCAGAGCGACAGGCCCAGGCCTCAGAAAGTGCCAAAGAGCAGGCCGAGAAGAGCGCGGAACAGCTGGCACCGAATGGCGAGGATCTCGACGCCGTTGCCGGCAACGCCCTTGAAGGTGATCCTGATGCGGGCGTCATGTCGGCGCTGGTCGACCGTTATGTGGCGGCTGAAAAAGCCGTTTTCTCATTCTCCGGAAGTTTCGTGGGACATCGCCCCACCTATATCCTGCCCATCAGTTGGGTGGAAGACCCGAACGATGTGCCATCCAGCCCCAGACTGGGCTCCGTCGGCTATGACTACGAGCTGGAACGGGAAGAGGCCAAGTACCAGATCAGCTTCAAGGTGCCGTTGCTGACGGGGATTCTGGATGACCGCACCACCCTCTGGTTTGGCTACACCCAGACTTCGTTCTGGCAGGTCTACAACAAGGACGATTCCGCACCTTTCCGGGAAACCAACTACGAACCTGAGATATTCGCGCGCTATCAGGCCGACTGGGATCTCGGACCGGGGCGGCTGAATGGCGTGACCCTGGGCCTAAACCATCAGTCGAACGGCCAGTCGGAGCCTCGGTCTCGCAGCTGGAACCGGATTATGGCATCTGCGGCTTACAGCTATGATCGTTGGCTCTTTATGGTTCAACCCTGGTACCGGATTCCGGAGAACAGCAACGACGATAATGCCGATATTGAGCGCTATCTGGGGCATGCCAACTACTATGCGGTGTACAAGCTGACCGAGGACCGGACGTTTTCGTTACGGCTGATGAACAATCTGCGGTCGGATGACAACAAGACGTCGGTGGAGTTCGGGTATAGTTTTCCGATGGGGGATACGGTTAAGGGGTTTTTCCAGTACTACAACGGGTATGGGGAGAGTCTGATTGACTACAACCACCGGATTCAGCGGATTGGTATCGGGATTATGCTGAACGACTGGCTCTGACTGTTTCTATTTGGTAACGGTCAGAGCCAGCATTCGGGTTAGCCTTCTTTGTTTAGCCGATCCATTTCAGCCAGCAACTCCGCGGTTTTCTCTTCCATCAACGGAATATCCGCCCTTGATTCGACGTTCAAGCGCACAACCGGCTCAGTGTTGGACATTCGTAAGTTGAAGCGCCAGTCGTCGAATTCGATGCTGACGCCGTCCACGTGGCTGACGTTTTTGGCGCCGACGCTGTATTTGGCTTCAATCGCAGCGATGACCTTGGGGGGATCCGCGATGGTGCGGTTGATCTCGCCGCTGGCCGGGTAGGCTTCGATTCGGGCGTCGATCAGCGACGACAGGGTCTGGCCAGACTGGCAGAGGCGTTCGGCGACCAGCAGCCAGGGGATCATGCCACTGTCGCAGTAGGCGAAGTCGCGGAAGTAGTGGTGGGCGCTCATTTCGCCGCCGTAGACCGCGTCTTCATCACGCATTCTCTGTTTGATGAAGGCGTGGCCGGTTTTGCTCTCGATGGCTTCGCCGCCAGCAGCTTCGACCAGGTCGAGAGTGTTCCAGGTCAGGCGGGGGTCGTGGATGACTTTGCCGCCGCCGGTTTTGCGCAGGAACTGGTCGGCCAGCAGACCAACAATGTAATAACCCTCGATAAAACGACCGTTTTCGTCGAAGAAAAAGCAGCGGTCGTAGTCGCCGTCCCAGGCAATGCCCATGACGGCACCTTCTGCGATAACGGCGTCAGCGGTGACGGCGCGATTTTCCGGCAGGATCGGATTGGGAACACCGTTGGGGAAATGGCCGTCAGGTTCATGGTGTACTTTTACGAATTCGAAGGGCAGGTGCTGTTCGAGTTCGTCGATCACCAGGCCGGCGCCGCCGTTACCTGCGTTGACGGCAATGGTCATTGGCGTGAGTGAGACCGCGTCAACGTAGCCCAGAAGATGGTCGATGTAGGCGCTCATGACTTCCAGGGGCTCGTAACGTCCTTGCTCGGGCGCATCACCAAAAGGCTCCAGAACTCTATCGCGAATCTCGTTCAGGCCGTTGTCAGAGCTGATCGGCCGGGATTCGGGGCCGACCATTTTCATGCCGTTGTGGTCTTTCGGGTTGTGGCTGGCGGTCACCATGATGCCGCCGTCCATCTTGTAGTGGCTGGTAGCGAAATACACCTGTTCGGTGCCGCACAGGCCGATATCAAAAACATCCGCACCGGCTGCCATGAGGCCCGAGCTGAGCGCCTCGGCAATGTCCGGGCTCGAAAGACGGATGTCGTAGCCGACGATCACTTTTTTAGCGCCGGTAATTTCCACGTAGGCGCGCCCGATTTTCTCGGCCAGAATGGGGTTTAGTTGGTCAGGTACACGGCCACGAAGATCGTAAGCCTTGAAGCAGGACAGGTCCATTGCAGTCTCCCGGTCAGTGGCATCCGGCAGGATCCGGATATGTCAGAACATAAAACTCCGGATATTCTAACCGCTGTGGGGTGAAATCGGGGAACTAGACCGGAAAAATCAGGGAGGGAACTCCGGCACCCGCCAGTTCTGGCGGGTGCCGGTCAGAATTTACTCAGATTCGCCTGATTGCAGCTGGATGTAATTCTGAATACCCATCTGAGAAATCATTTCCAGCTGGGTTTCGAGCCAGTCGATGTGCTCTTCCTCGCTTTCCAGAATGCGACGGAAAATTTCGCGAGAGGTGTAGTCCTTCACCTCGTCACAATAGGCAACCGCTTCTACGTAGTCCGCATGGCCGGCCAACTCCAGTTTCAGGTCGCACTGGAGCATTTCCTCCACGTTTTCACCGATCAGCAGCTTGTTCAGATCCTGCAGGTTGGGCAGCCCCTCGAGGAACAGAATACGCTCGATCAGCTCGTCGGCGTGCTTCATCTCGTCGATGGACTCTTCGTATTCCTTGTCTGCCAGCTTGGTGATTCCCCAGTCCTTGTACATACGGGAATGGAGGAAATACTGGTTGATGGCAGTCAGCTCGTTGGCAAGCGCCTTATTGAGGTACTGGATGACTTTTTTATCGCCTTTCATAACCGGATTCCTTGTGTGATGAATACCTAGTAGACAAGGATAGACCGTTGAGCGCCGATAAAAAACCGCGACTGCAAAAAGGTCGCAAATGGAAATCAGGATGGATATCAGGCCGGTTGAGCGAGCATATTGGCCAGTGCCAGATAATCCGTCGAACGACTCTCGCGAAGAATTTCCCGTGCGGTGCAGGCGCAACGGCCACACTGGGTTCCGACACCCAACTGCTTACCCAGTTGACGCATGGAAGACACACCGTCTTCAGCGGCTTCACGGATTTCTCGATCGGTTACCCCGTGGCAAAGGCAGACATACATCGCGGCTACTCACTAACGCTACAAAAGTTAGTGATAATTATTGTTATTCACATCCAGAATTGCAAGCCTTTTGTATTAAATTTGTGCAACGGAATGTTTCAGGCCGGGTCCTGGCGCGTCAGATTCTGGCTCCCCGTTGCTGTAACAACCACGTTGTCCTCGATACGAATACCCCCGCAGCCCCTCAGCCTGCCGATCAGCTCCCGGTTCAGGTATGACCCCAACTCCCCTTCCAGCAGGGGTTCCAGCAACGAGGGAATAAAATAGAAGCCTGGTTCAATGGTCACCACCATGCCGGGCTCCAGCCGGCGGGTCAGGCGCAGGAACGGGGCGTCTTCTGGCGGGGGCGTCGGTTTGCCGGCCACATCATGGACTTGCACGCCCAGGAAATGACCAATGCCATGGGGAAAGAAAACCCGGGTAATGCCTTTGTCGACGATGGCCTCGTCGTCCAGGCCCGATACCAGACCAGTCGCTGACAGCAAAGTAGCAACCCCCTGATGGGCCTTGCGATGAATCTCGATGTAATCCACACCCGGCGCCACCATGTCGCACAGTCTCAGGTGGAGTCGCTCAAGCCCGTGAATCAGGGCCGCAAAGTGTGACTCCTCCGGTCCCGCCGTGGTGCGGGTGATGTCGGAGCAATAGCCGCGATAACGAACGCCGGCATCGATCAGCAGGCTGCGGGGCTGCCCCGGAGGCTGCGTATCGTAATACTGGTAGTGCAGCGTACCTGCGTGCTCATTCAGGCCGATGATGCTGTGGTAAGGCGCCTCGGCTTCCCGCTGGCGGGTCGCCTGCTGGTAGGCCAGGTTGATGCCGAACTCGCTTTCACCGGCCAGGAATGCCTCCCGGGCAACAGCATGGCCCGCCAGAGCCAGCCTGTTGGCCTGGGCCAGGCACTCGATTTCATAGGCAGTTTTACGAACGCGGGTTTCGTCCAGGTCCCGGAGCAGATCGTCCGGGTTTGCGTCTCCGGGGACATTACTGATCAGTGCCGGATCGCCAATCACCGCCAGGCTGCCGGGATCATCCAGCAACGGCGCCCTGGGTGAGGCGCTGCTGCGAACCTCGATAAACGTCTGCCAGGGCTCTTCCGGTAACACTGGATTGGCGTGCCAGAAGTCCACCGGCTCGAACAACCAGAGCACGGGCCTGTGCCCCGCCCGGATCCAGAGCCAGCAGTGTTCGCGGCCAGCCAGACCGGTCCAGTGCAGAAACGGGCCATAGCCCTGGAAATGCCAGGCCTGATCATCGCCGTAGCGATAAGGGGCGGCACCGGAAGCGATCAGCAGGCTGTCGTAGCCATGCTCCGCCATCGCCGATTCGTAGCCGCCCTGCAGTTCGTTGAGGTGGTCCGTCTGCAGCGACAAAAGGGCATCATGTGGCATAGACATCTTCCAGTTTTGTCCAGAGCGTTAAGAGATCGTCCGACCGGGTATCCCGCAGCCGGACCAGGCGGATTTCCAGGGGCACATCCCAGCTCTCATCACCGGCGCGCACCAGACTGCCGAACTGTTCGCTTTTCTCGGTCATGCGTCTGGGCAACCAGCCCATGCCGAAACCCTGCTTGACCAATGCCTTGATACTGGCTGACCGGGTATTTTCGTTCAAGGGCAACAGATTGGCGGTTAGCCCACGCCGAACAAGGTGACCTTCGATCGCCGACTGGAGAAAACCACGGCTGTGGTAGGCAATAAGCGGTACCGGCTGTTCCGGGCTGCCCGGCAGAGCAAACCGGGGGTGTCCGTCGTCGTCAGCAACGCTGACCGGCACCAGCGACTCCCGCGCCAGCACCAGCCATTCGTATCTGTCTTCGGCCACCTGCCGCCCCAGGGCAAATCCGGGTGCCAGTAACACAACACCAGATCACATTCGCCACTGTCCAGCGCCTCAAGGAATTGCTCGCCCACCCAGCTGGTGGCATTCAGGTTCAGCTGCAGGCGTTCAGCAATACTCGCGTCTCTGGCCCAGGCCTGGTAAAAGTGGGAAAACAGCCCCTGGGTGGAGCCGACACTGATCCGGGCAGAAGCCTCGGCTTCAAGGGCGGCAATGCGGTCCCGGGTATCCAGCACGTCACGGGTGATTCGCTCGCACAGTTCCCGGAACATCTCCCCTGCCGGTGTCAGTGAGAGCGGCAACGTCTGGCGGTTGATCAGCGTGCTGCCCATGGCCTCTTCCAGCAGCTTGATCCGTCGGCTGAACGTAGGCTGGCTCACATGCTGCAATTCGGCAGCACGTGCGAAATGGCGCGTTCGGGCCAGCGCCAGAAAATCTTCCAACCAGCGTACTTCCATGGAATCCCCTGAGGGTATGTCGTTGTGTCGATGCGAGTTCTTCTACTGGCATCATAGCCTATCGCAGCGGCGCCGTTACAACCGTCCCTCTTCCACCGCATGGCAGGCAACCTGGGTGCCGCCATCGGTGGTGATCAGCTGCGGCACCTCCTGCCGGCATCGCTCATTGGCATAAGGGCAACGTCCATGGAACACGCACCCGGAGGGCAGGTTCACCGGCGTGGGCACTTCCCCCTTGAGGCGAATATGGTTGGGCCGGTCATCCTCCAGCTTCGGAATCGCCGACAGCAGCCCCTGGGTGTACGGATGCTGGGCATCGTTGATAATTTCCCGGGTCGGCCCCTGCTCGATGATCCGGCCGGAGTACATGACCAGCATCCGCTGGGTCACCTGGGAGACCACGCCAAGGTCGTGGGTAATCAGCATCAGCGCTACGTTCTCCTGCTCGCACAGGTTCAGCAGCAGGTCCATGATCTCCGCCTGGGTAGTCACGTCCAGGGCCGTCGTGGGCTCATCGGCAATGATGATTTCCGGGTCCAGCAGCAATGATCACCCGCTGGCGCATGCCCCGGACAGCTCATGGGGGTACTGATTCAGCCGTTTCTCCGGCGACGGGCTCCCCTACCAGACCCAGCCGCTCGCCCTTGTCCAGGCTGAAACTGATGCCGCGCAGTGCCGTCAGGTCGCCGCCACGCACCGCAAAACGCACATCCAGATTTTTAACTTCCAACAGTGCCATGGTGTTACCCCTTGTACAGCCGTGAGTTCATCACATCCCGCAACCAGTCACCCAACAGGTTGATGACCAGTACGAGCACCACCAGCACCAGACCCGGGATCAGGGTGATCCACCAGGAGCCGCTCTGGATGTAATCAAAGCCGGATTTGATCAGCGACCCGAGGGACGGCTGGGTTTCCGGCATGCCCAGGCCCAGGAATGACAGCGCCCACGATGATGGCAACCATCAGGGTGGAGAACGACAGCTGCACATCGGCAATGCGCATCAGCACCGCATCCACCTTGCCGCCCAGATAGCCGGCCAGCAGGCCGAAAAGAATACCCAGAAACGCCTGCAGAACCACCGCCCCAAAGCCGATCATTAACGACACCCGGGCGCCGTACAGAATGGTGGACAGCAGATCCCGGCCCTGGGCGTCGGTGCCCAGGGGAAATGCCGGATCGGCACCGCTCATGCCCACCGGGGGCAGCTCGGAATTCATAATGTTGATCAGCGCCAGATCGTAGGGATCGGCGGGCGCCAGCAGCGGCGCAACCACCGCCGCCCACGGTAATCACCGGCAGCATGGTGTTCTTGAGTGCGTGCAGGAAGTTGATACGGCCGGCACTGAGGCCCTTGGCCCGGGCGTAACGAACGTAATCGCTCTGCAGCACTTCCATCATCTCGGCCCGGCTCAGGCGGATAAACAGCGGCAGCATGATCGAGGCCAGGGACACCGACGGCAGGACCAGATGCATCAGCCCGGTACCGGTGAAGAAACCGGACTCCCAGGTGCCGAACAGGTGCGTGAGCTCATCGCCCCGGCCGTAGGAGGGCAGCCCGCCTTCGGTGCTGAAGAAATCGTTCAGCCACTGGCCCCAACCGGTATCCGACGGGAACCAGTTCACCGTCACACCAATGGAGAGCAGCTGAATCAGCACAATGGCCGTCAGGAACACCGGGATGGAGATACCCACGGTACTGACGCCCATAAAGAATTTGGATAACCATGCCTGGGGTCGGATAGCGGCATAGACACCGATCGGCACGGAGAGAAACACAATAATGAGACTGGCACCGATCACCAGCTCCAGGGTCGCCGGCAGGTGTTCGGCGATCACCTCCAGGGTCGGCTTGCTGTAGAAATAGGAGTTGCCCAGGTCACCCTGGAGCGCATTGCCCGCGAAACGCAGGTACTGCACCACCATAGGGTCGTTCAGACCGACCTCCTCGCGAATGGCTTCCCGCTCCTCTTCGGAGACGGACATGCCCACCATTTCCTGAAGCGGGTCCCCGAGGCCATCCTGAATGGCAAAGGCGATCACACTGATCACAAACATGACCAGAAACGCCTGGGAAATCCGCTGAACCAAAAACGCTAACATGGAAAGCTTCCGGATAAGGCTTGCAAACAAAAGGCCGCGTCGTCATACAGACGCTGCTCTACTTCCTGCAGCATGGCCGCACGCTTGTCCAGGTCGGTCTCGACATTGGCCTTCTGAACCAGGGCGTCGATTTCCGGGTTGCAGTAGTTACCGGCGTTGTACTGGCCAGCGCCACTGTCGGCGTCCGGGCAGAACGTCAGGAACTCATAGAAGTTGGCGGAGTCCTCGGTGTCCGCGTGCCAGCCGATCATCATCATGTCAGCGGCGCGGTTGTCATACTCCGGCCAGTACTGGGCCTTCGGCAGGGTTTTTCAGATCCACCTTGATGTTGATCCGGGCCAGCATGGCAGCCGCCGCCTGAGCGATCTTGTCGTCGTTCACGTAGCGGTTGTTCGGCGCCATCATGGTGATGGTGAAACCGTCCTCATAACCGGCTTCCTTCATCAGTTCCTGGGCCTTGGCGACATCGAAGCGCGGTGTGAGGGACTCGTTATGGCCCTGGTAGCCCGCCGGGAACATCTGCGCAGCTGGCGTGGCGAAACCCTTCATGATCTTGGCGGCAATACCTTCCTGGTTGATGGCGGAGGCAATCGCCTCGCGAACCTTCGGGTTCTTGAAGGCTTCCACCCGCTCCCAGCTCTCTGCCAGACGCGGCTCAAAACCAAGATCCTTGGTCCAGCGCAGCAGCGGATCAAAGGTCATATGGGACAGCTGCAGAATGCCACCAGACAGCTGCTCATGAATGTCGAGGGTTACCGGATCGGCGTCGTACGCCATCTTCAGTTCTTTGGTCGCCTCGGCGCCCAGAGCAACTGGCGCCGAGGCCAGGGCCATGGAACCGACAAATGCTGCAATCAGTTTTTTCATCGCGTTTTCCGTCGCTGTTTTAGGAATTTTCACGGAACATCGGCGCAGAACGGCGCCGAATGTCTGGCCAACAAGCTAGTCTCGGAAAACACTTAGGGCAATCGAAATTGCAACATGGGGCTATACGCCAGGTGAATGACCTGTTTTGGCGCGGACTTACAGACGAAAAAACAATGGCAGAATAAGCGCGGTAAAAACCCCGGTAAGCCCCATACCCAGAGATGCAAACGCACCGGCGGTGTGACTGATCTCGAACGCCCTCGCCGTGCCAATCGCATGGCCGTTCAGACCCAGGGCAAAGCCGAGAATCCGTTCGTCTTTCACAGGTAAAAGCCGCGCGAGCAGGTCAACGAAGAGGGTTGCCACCACGCCGGTGATCAGAAGCCCGCCCATCATCAGGGGCACCGAACCACCCAGTTGCTCGGTAATACCAATGGCAATAGGTGCCGTCACCGACTTGGGCGCCAGCGAGGCCAGCACCTCCGGCGTCGCTCCCAACGCCCAACCAATCACCACGGCGTAAACCGCCGCCATGGTGGCGGCAATCGGCAGCGTGACTACAATCGGGCGCCACATGGCACGGATATGGTGCATCTGCTGGTACAGGGGAATCCCGAGGGCGACGGTGGCAGGACCCAGCAACACCGTCAGCCAGCGCGCGCCTTGTCGGTAATCCTGGTAATCCACCGCCAACGAGATGAATACAGATAAAAGACACGCAGACAAAACAACCGGCGGCAGCCATATAGGCCGGCCAATGCGGGAAAACAGCCAGTTGCCGGCAAAGAAGGCACCGAGGGTCAAACCGATCGCCAGAATCGGGGTGGTGGCAAGGGTATCCAGCAACGTCTGGAATCGGACAAAGAGGTCAGTCACGATCGATTGCTCCCCAGCCCGTCACGAACTTCATCAACAACAAGGTAGTCAGCACGCTTAGAAAGGTGCCCACCAGCAATGCCGCTGCAACCGCCAGCCATTGCCCCGAGAACTGGTCCGCCGTGAAAAACACACCCACCACCCCCGGCATAATCAAAAGCACCAGCACCGATATCAGCCTCTGGCTGGCCCGAGCAAGATCATCACTCACGCTGCCTTTAAGCATCAGCGTGAAGGTAATGACCACCATCCCAAGCACGCCGCCACTCACCGGCAGCGCCAGAAGCACACGAACAGACTCGCCAAGAATGAAAAACAGCACCAGAACCAGAAAACCACGCAACATCGGCATGCGCTTACACTCACCCGGGAAAGAATTGCATTACACTAGCCCAATCCACCACTTCGATACCAATGCAGGAAGCCCATGGCGCTCAAAGCAACCATCCTCAAGGCAACGCTCAACATCGCCGACATGGACCGCCACTACTACGCGGACCATCACATGACCATCGCCCAGCACCCGTCGGAAACCGACCTGCGTGTGATGATCCGGCTGCTCGCCTTTGCCCTGAACGCCAGCGACACCCTGGAATTCACCAAGGGCCTGAGCACCGATGACGAACCCGAGCTGTGGCAGAAAGACCTGACGGGCGAGATTGAAGTTTGGATAGAACTTGGTCTGCCCGAGGAAGACCGAATAAGGAAGGCCTGCAACCGCGCAGAAAAGTGATCCTGTACACTTATGGCGACCGCGCCTTCCCCGTCTGGTGGGACAAACATCATGGCAAGCTGGAACGTTTCGACAACCTCACCATCATCCACCTGCCCGGCGATGACACGGAGGCGCTGGCCGCACTCGCGGACCGGTCCATGAGCTTCCAGGTGACCATCCAGGATGGCGAGGTAACCTTCAGCAATGACAACAATCTGATATCGATTACCCCCGAGCCGCGACTGCCCCAAAACTGATGGCAGGACTTGGCCTCAGGGGCTGGACAGCGACCTGCTTCGCACGTAAGATTGCGCACTCGAAATCGGCGAGCCATCGTCGAGCTCGAAGCGCCCGTAGCTCAGCTGGATAGAGCGTTGCCCTCCGGAGGCAAAGGTCATAGGTTCGAATCCTATCGGGCGCGCCATTATTTTCAAAGGCTTGCATGAAAACGCAGGCCTTTTTTATTTGGCTGTGTCCAAATTGTGTCCACGGTGTGTCCGTACAAATTCGGAAGGAAATTGGGGCGATCGCAATCTGACCTTTGCACTGAACGAAACCAAAGCGCCTCCGGAAAAGAAGATTCATTGAGGTCGCTACGGTCGCAAAGCGAACGTTCAGATTTGGGGGGTGACGCGGAGCTTTGCGGCAGTTTTGGAACCGTGCAGCGGTGGAAAGGCTGTCCGAGAACAGCGGCTGGTTAAATTGCTATCGTTCACCTTCCAGCTCGTGCCATACCCTTAGAATGATGATGGCACTGACATGTACGGAGTAGCGAACAACGTACTTGCCAAAAACCATGTCGCGGATGGAATCAGGTACCGGTGCCATTTCAACCGGTGTTCCCATTCTGGGGAAGTCTGGTAGTAATTCGATTTTGCTAACCAGTTCTGTGGCTATCCTGCCTGCTGCAGAAGGATTGTGAACCGCAATAAACTCCCTGAGGCGCTTCAAATCTTCGATGGCTTCGTCCGTGTAAACCAGTTTCACTTACCTGACCTTGGTGCATCCTGCTCGTTTTCAGTTCCCCAGCTATTGAGCCAGCTATGGACCTCGCTGGCATCAACCACCTTTCCTTGGGCAGCCGACTCCATTGCCTCCAGCGTTTGCTGCCAACGCTCCTGCTCACGCTGCTGCTTTTCAATATATTCTGATAGCGCCTGATTGATCACCCAGCCTTTACTCCGATGGAGTCTGCCGGCAATTGCTTCCAGATGTTGTTCAACTTCTGCCTGAAGACGAACCGTAGTGACGCTCATGACTGCACCCTCAATGCTAGTAACTACAATGTATTACAGCATAGTCGGCTGGGGTGCAGCAAAAGAATTTAACGCCGAAGCTCAGCCGCCGCATTAACGGTCGGCTGCAGTGGACTTACCCGGTGCAAAAGGTCCGCTTTGTGGTCATTCAATCGTTTCTGAATGTCCGCTTTTGTTTAGGTGCTGGTCGCAAAGCGAACATTCGGACGCACTTTATTGCGACCGCTTTCCTAGCCACCCACCCCGTTCGGAACACGCTTGGAAGTTACCCCCGGCGGATGACACGCCGAGTGATGCCAGAGAACGTGTTTCAGGACCGCGGTGTGTTTGAGAACGCCTCGAAAAATTTGAAGTGGTAAAAGAAAAGGGCCGCTTCGGTTATCTCTCATGCTAAGAGTCAAGCAAAAGGGCTTAAATAAAATGTAAACGGAACCCGAGCAAAGTTACTTTTAATACAGCTTCCAAATGCCGCTTTGCAAAGCAGACTGGACTTAGATAATGTGCCAAGCACCTGTTGATGTTAACGAGGAACGGCGTGGGTCTGAATACGGTCCAGTTTTCAACCGGCAACACTATTCTGGTGGTGATCGCACTGGCACTACTGATGACCTTTCGTGTCGTCTGGGCTTCCGATCAAAGCGCGCACGAGTCTTCAAAGAGCCTTTCCCTTAAAGAATTTGTTGTGAGTCACGGTCATAGCCACCCGTCTTCTCTCAATCATCTCCATGTTTCCACTCCCGAAATATCGGACCAAGACCATCTGCTGCTTCACGCGCTTGGCGCCGTTGAAAAGCACTTGCCTATCAATCTGGCGGCTGTCCCGTCCTCACTTCGGCAAGATAAGCCAAAACTAGAGAAAGTGCCTGCTCCTCTGCCGGAGCAGACGTATGCACTCTATAGGCCTCCGAAAACCTGAACAACTGACTGAGCATTGGCGCGTTTGCGTCTTTATTTACATTTCAGTTGATATTTCGGAGATCACCGAATGAATCCCATTCCGTTTCTGCGCCCCTCAGGCGCAGGTTTAGGCGTGCGATGGCTGTCCCTTTTTATGACAGCGCTCGTGTGCTTGATGTTCTCTCCCCTGCTCTTTGCCCATGGTGTTGAAGAAGGCGACGCCACGTTCATAGAGCAGGCCAGTGGGGCACAATTGCTGCCCTTTATCTATCTGGGGGCCAAACACATGGTCACCGGCTATGACCACCTGCTGTTCCTGGCAGGTGTCATCTTCTTTCTTTACCGCATGAAAGACGTCGGTATCTACGTCACGCTTTTTGCGGTTGGACACAGTGTCACGCTTCTTTACGGCGTGCTCAGTGAGACCAACGTCAATGCTTATATGGTGGATGCCATCATCGGCTTTTCCGTGGTCTACAAGGCTCTGGATAACCTTGGTGCGTTTCGCCGCTGGTTCGGATTTCAGCCCAATACCAAGGCCGCTGTCCTGATTTTCGGGTTTTTCCATGGGTTCGGCCTTGCCACGAAGCTTCAGGATTTCACGCTTTCAGAGGATGGCCTGGTGGCGAACATTCTGGCGTTTAATGTGGGCGTGGAAATTGGTCAGTTGATGGCGCTGGGTCTCATCCTGATCGCAATGAACTTCTGGCGCAGGACGGATGTTTTTCCCCGGCAGGCACTTGCAGCCAACGTTCTGCTGATGAGCGCCGGTTTTATGCTGATGGGTTATCAGTTGACCGGCCTGTACACCGTTTCCTGAGGAGATAAACCATGCAAGACATTTCCAATATGAATCGTGAGGGACTTCCCTCCTCGAAAAGCTTGTTCAAGGCGACCGGAGTGGCTGCTGTTATCGGCGGCGTGGTTCTGGTCACAACCATCCTCCCGGCCGAATATGGCATCGATCCCACGGGACTCGGCCAGACCATGGGGTTGACTGTACTCAGTCAGGCCAACGCCGCTGAGTCCACGCAGCCTGAGTCGGAATCGGCCTCGTCGGGTAACCTGCTGGCATTGCCGGCTGGTCCGGTCTGGAAAACGTCAGAGGGATTGAGTTCGGATTCCACAACCGTAACTTTGGGACCCAACGAGGGTCTGGAAGTCAAAGCCACAATGGCTGAGGGCGATCGAATGGTCTTTAACTGGACCACGGAGGGAGGTCCGGTGAACTTCGACATGCACGGTGAACGGTTCAATGACGGCGACAATTTCACCAGCTACTGGCAGGGGCGCGACCAGCCTTCTGCCAGCGGCGCATTTGAGGCACCGTTTGCCGGCACCCACGGATGGTACTGGGAAAACCGCGGAGAAGGCGCGGTCACCGTTGTTCTTAACACCAGCGGGTTTTACAACGACATCGTCAAGAAGTAATTCAATCATTCTCACTTAGGAGTTATCTAATGAAAAACATGATGCACGTATTTGCAGCTGTTTTTGCTTTGTCCGTTTCAGGCTATGCTTTCGCAGGAGCAGGCCATAGCCATGGCGTTTCTGAGCCTGTGTCGAAAGCACAAGCGACTGAGCGAGCCGCTGCCGTTTAAAAAGCAACTCGTTGACTCCGAGCAGGTTGCGTCTACCTGGACGAAGGTTTCCGAAGGCACGGCAGAACAGCGGTCTACGTCAGCCGGTAAACTATGGGTAGTCCAATTTTCGAATCCGGACGCTGCCAATGAAGACAAGGCAAACCTGTTTGTCTTCATGGATGAGTACGGTAACCCGATTGGTGCCAACCACTCGGGCAAGATGTAAAGCTGGAGATAGAACAAAGGCCCGCTAACCGCTTGGTTGCGGGTCTTGAGTCAGCAAAACCATGCTTGAAATTCTGAAGAACCGCACCTACCGGCACCTGTTTTTAGCCCAGGTGGTCGCCCTGCTGGGAACTGGCCTGGCAACGGTTGCCCTGAGCCTTCTGGCGTTTGACCTGGCCGGAGACGAGGCCGGACAGGTCCTTGGCACCGCCATGGCTATCAAGATGGTCGCTTATGTCTTGATAGCCCGCTGGCATCAGCTCTGGCGGAGAACATACCCCGTCGTGCTCTGCTGGTCTCTCTGGATGTGATTCGAGCAGCGACAGCGCTGGCCTTGCCTTTCGTCACCGAAGTGTGGGAAGTGTACGTGCTAATCGCGGTCCTTCAGTCCGCATCGGCGGCCTTTACACCAACCTTCCAGTCTACGATTCCGGAGACTCTCCCAGACGAAGACGATTACACCAAGGCGCTGTCGCTTTCCCGACTGGCTTACGATCTGGAAAACCTCATCAGCCCTGCGCTCGCGGCGTTGATTCTGCTTGCCGCCAGCTGGCAGGCATTGTTCTCGGGCACGGTAATCGGTTTTATCGCATCAGCCTTGCTCGTGGTGT
>Ga0064014_10022_pt1 | contig 96848 bp, 95 predicted proteins | sample CrowatWCoCulture_2_FD_61584 | JGI IMG/M metagenome (GOLD analysis project Ga0064014, IMG submission 61584) | Marine cyanobacteria communities from the University of California, Santa Cruz, USA, analyzing cyanobacterial DNA methylation -... | ecosystem: Host-associated > Microbial > Bacteria >...
CTGTAAGGCGAGGAGGTAAACACACCGATTCTGAGGCTGCCCGGAGACCGCTGCATCAGCTCTGCGTAGGCGGCAGACGGCGCAGGAATTTTGAACGGATCGCCTGGCGCCGGCCCGTTGAGCACATCCAGCATCGCCGCGCTGTCCCTGACCGTTCGGGTCACCACATGGTCGGTAGAGGCCCCGGTCCAGGCCTCGCCCATGAAGGGCCCTGAGGAAATGCGACCGCGGGACGGTTTCAGACCGAACAGACCATTGTAAGCCGCCGGAATGCGGATGGAGCCGCCGCCGTCGTTGGCGCCCGCCATGGGCACGATACCGGCCGCGACCGCCGCACCGGAGCCGCCGCTGGAGCCCCCCGGTGTAAGCTCCGTATTCCAGGGGTTACGGGTTGGCCCCCAGAGCTCAGACTCGGTAACCGCTTTCAGGCCAAACTCCGGGGTGGCAGTTCGCCCCAGGAAAACCAGACCGCCGTCCCGGCCCGTCGGACAAACTCCGAGTCCTGGGGCGCAATATTCTTTTTCATGCCGCGACTGCCATAGGTGCACGGATGCCCCGCCTGTTCCTGGGCGAGGTCCTTGAGCAACAGAGGAACGCCGGCAAAAACAGCCTGCTCGGGAAAGCGCTGCGCTGGCGCTTCGGAAAACTGCGGATAGCAGATCGCGTTAAGCGTGCCGTTCACGCGGGTTGCCCGTTCCACGGCAGCCTCGCATACTTCCCTTGAAGTGACCTCGCCCCGACGGACAAGATCAGCAAGGGCGGTAGCATCGTAACGAAGGTATTCAGATTGCTTCATGGCAGGTTCCATTTGTTATTCTGTTCTGAGGAAAGTCACGGGTGTAACGTCTATGGTCAAATTTCTCAAGAGCTTACGCCAGCTTGCCGTGATTTTCATCCTGGCAGCGCCGGTTGCGGTATCCGCCCAGGAGACCCAGACGGCAACCAGTGACGACAGCGACTGGACCCGCATTGTCCGCACATCGCCCTATTGGGTCAGCCAGGGGGTGTTTGAAAACATTCTCACCATCCGGCGCTGGGTGTTGAAGGAATCCGGCTATTGCGCCAGTGCTGATCGCCACGTTCTGTACGACATGCGTGGCCGGTTTCTGGCCTGGATCAGTGACGGTGACGACCGTGAAGCCACCCAGCGACTGCTGAACGCAACCCGAAAATCATTGTATGAGAATGGCAAGGTGGAAGACTGGGTTGCCGGAGAGACCGGCCAGACAGGCTACCCGTTCGCCCTTTCCTGCGACCAGCCCCATGTAAACGTTGATGAAGCCGTTGCCCGTTATCTTGGCACCCTGCCGGCAGACCGGATCTGGGGCGCCTGGGACGACCTCAACTTTGCCGACAGTAGTGCTCCGGAAAGCCTGCATGACGCGCTGATCTACGTATACGAACACCGCAGCAACCAGAACCGCCTGACCCTGCCCCAGGCCTTGCCCCGATATCTGGCCGGCCAGATCCTGATCGAAAGTGGAGCGCAGGCAAGAGCCCACTCCCGGGCCAACGCCAGGGGCATCCTGCAGCTGTCACCCGCCGCACTCTCTGACTGCGAGATTGCCCCCGACAATTTCTGGCACCGACTGGCACAGATAGACTGCGCCCTGCGCCTGATGAATCAGAATGCCCGCAATCTGGCACCGGTTTTCCAGCAACGGTTCGGCCATCTGCCGGATGCCAAAAGGGACCGCTTGTTCACCCTGCTGCTGGTTCAGGCGTATCATGGCGGCGCCGGACGAGTCCAGGCGCTGCTGGACGATCCGGTGCTGGCACAGCCAGCGGAATATTTTGCCGCCAACCATGAACGCTTTACCGCCGGTGATATTGCCTTCGGCCTGATTTTTCACAACCTTGGGCGGGACCGGCTCGGCCTTGACTCGCTCTACTATGTGGCCGACGTTCAACTGGCAACCGAGGCCCTGTGCCGCACGGCCAAACTGAAATCGACGGAATTCTGTGAATGGAAGTACTCAACCAACTGATACCCGAAAGCCTGAGCCTTCCAGTCGCCGTTTTCCTGCTTGCCAGCTCCACCATCACCTCGATGATCACCGCCAGCCTCGGAGCCGGTGGCGGCGTTCTGCTGCTGGTGTTGATGGCCAGCTGGATGCCGCCGGCAGCCATTATCCCGGTTCACGGCATGATTCAGTTGGGTTCCAATGTTGGTCGGGCGGCACTGACCTGGCGCCATGTGGACTGGCGAGTGATCGCCGCATTTCTGCCCGGCGTGATTGCAGGGGCGGCGTTGGGGGCCTGGTTACTGGTGAATCTCCCGGCCCATATCTGGCAGCTGACCATCGCGCTTTTCGTTCTCTACCTGTGCTGGGGACCGGCGTTGCCCAAGGGTGCATTCGGCGCCCCCGGCGTGTTTCTGGCATCGGCACTGACCAGTTTTATCAGTCTGTTCGTGGGCGCCACCGGGCCGCTGGTTGCCGCATTCATCAAGCAGATTCACACCGACCGGTTCAAAACCGTGGCCACCTTTGCCACCGCCATGACGCTCCAGCATGCACCCAAGGCTCTGGTGTTCGGAGCCGCCGGGTTCATGTTCTTTGAGTGGCTGCCGTTCATCCTTGCCATGATTGGCTGTGGCTTTGCCGGCACCTGGCTCGGGCTGCGTGTACTGAGATCCCTGAGCAACCGGAAGTTCACACTGATCTTCAACCTCGTACTGACCGCCCTCGCGATCCGCCTGCTCTGGCAGGCCAGCGGCTCAGCCGGCTGGTGGTGACGGCACCACAACAACGGTATTGCGACCCCGGGACTTGGCGATATAGCTACCCTCATCCGCCCGGGCCATAACCTCTCTGGGGCCGCTGTCCTGCGGTGTCAGTTCTGTCAGGCCAATACTCGTGGTTACACCGAATGAGCGGCCGTCATGTTCAATGCGAAGCGCCTCAACATCGGCGCGGATCCGCTCCGCCAGCGCCTGGGCCCTTTTTATGCCGCAGGCAGGCAGAATAATGCCGAACTCATCACCGCCCAGCCTGGCCACCGTATCGGACTGACGAACCGAGTCCTTGAACAGATCCGCCAGCCGTTTGAGCAGATCGTCACCGAGCAAATGACCGCCTTCATCGTTTACCGGTTTGAAATAGTCGAGATCGATGAGCATCAGTACCGAACGGACTTCCTGGCGACCGGCCTCCCCCAGGCACCGGACCAGCGACGCATTGAACGCCCGACGATTCAGCAACTGGGTCAGACTGTCGTGGGTCGCTTCCCAGGACAGTCGTTCCTCCTCCCGGTCCGCCTCGTGTATGCGGTTGGCCAGGTAATTGAAAGTGAGCTCTTCCGCCGGTCTGTCGACGATCGACTCAAAGGCCGGATTGGCGAATTCGATACGGCCCAGAATGTCGGTCTGGACGATACCGATAGGCGCACTTTGGGTGAGGGAGCGGAAAAACGCCTCTCTTTCGGCCAGAGATATCAGTACCTCGTCCCGCTCATCGGTCACCGTATTAAAGATCTCCGCGACCCGGCGGATTTCCTTGCCTCCGGAGACATCCACCGGATCGGAACGCATACCCAGATGGCGCTCACGAATCTGGATACCCAATGTTTTGAGAGGCGCCACCAATCACACCAATGAAACGCTGGCGGTGGTCGAAGATCGGTGCAGCCACCATTATGGCCGGCTTGTCCTGATAGTTGGAAATGTAGGGCTCGCTGATTACGGACGTGAGCGTGGAGGAAATCCGGCGACGGTTACCAGCAGGGCTGTCAGGATGATCGCGACAACCACCAGAGCAACGGCCCGATTCGCCAGACTGCCCAACCATCGCTTGATCAGCATGGCATCCAGACTCCGCAGCGGGTTCGACAACCAGTAATGACCTAACCTCCGTTTTCACGCTTTTTTGTGGCTCTTATATCTGGCTTAAGTCTGACGGAGGGGGCCGAAGTCAGATTAAAGGCTTGCAAATTCAATGATAATCGTTATTATTTGGTTCCATTTTTACATTATGAGATCGCCTCTCATGACGGACCTCAATCTGCCCCTGAACACCGGCCCGCTCGCCCAACTTATTGATATGGGTGGCCCTGTGATGGTGGTGCTCGTAGCGCTGGCGATATTCGGCATCGTTACCTTCGTGTACCTGATGCTCCTCGGGACCCTCTATGCACCACGTTTGTCTGGCCGGCTTAAAAAAACCGTAATGAACTGGCAGAAGGATCCGGCGGCGGTGCGACCGTCCGACGTCCGTCATCAGGCAGGTCGCTGGGGACGAATGAATCCGCTGCAGCATCTGGTCACTGACACGATTGAGGCCATCCAGAACGGTCAGGACGACCGGCAGATCCGTGAAACCGCCGCCCGGGATGCGCAACATTCCCTGGAGCCCTTCGAGGCACCGTTGAAGATCATCGAAGTTATCGCAGCCCTGGCACCGCTTCTCGGCCTGCTGGGAACCGTACTGGGCATGATGGAGGCCTTCAGCGCCATGGCGGCTACCGAAGGCCGCGCCAACGCCACCCAGCTCAGTGGCGGTATTTACGAAGCCTGACTACCACAGCCGCGGGTCTGGTAGTGGCCATACCGTTTGCTGCCCTGGCTGCCTGGATCGAGTTCCGACTGCGACGCATCCACAAGACCATCAACAGCACACTGGTTTCGATTCTGCATATCGTGCCGGAGCAGACTCTGGACGCCGTTGAAGCAGATTACCAATCGCCGGAAAGCCAGCGTAACGCCGAGACCGCCGTCGACGAGCCCGACCGTTATTCAACCGCCCGGGGTCAGCGATTCGCCCATGCAACTGGTTGAGCCGAGGCCAAACCGTCCGATTCCAATCAGGATCACGCCCCTGATCGATGTGGTCTTCATTCTGCTGGTGTTCTTTATGCTGACCACCCGGTTATTGCCCGTGGACTACCTGGAGTTGGCCAATAACACATCGAGCCGCAGCCCGGTCACCGGAGAGCCGCTGCCGGAACTGACGGTCACGGCAAACGGCGACGTAAGGTGGCAGGGCCAGACGTTCCCCCTGGAGCGGCTGGTCAGCGAACTGTCAGAAGCCGGTGTCACCGAAGTGAGTCTGTCGACAACAGGCGACGCCCCTCTTGGCGCTTTCACCACGGTTCTGAGCGGCTTGACTGACAGAGGTATCGATACCCACTGGAAGCGGACAAACGCAACAACACCATGAGCGATCTGGTTCCACCTCCGTTTACCTCCGGCAAAACCCTGATGGAACGCGTGGAAGATGCACTTCTGCCGTTGATCAACCTGGTGTTCCTGCTGCTGATGTTTTTCATCGTTGCCGGCCAGCTTGCCGATGACCCACTGCCAGAATTGCCCGCCACCCGGCAGGCAGAGGACCGGCAGTCGCCCCATGCGGACATGATTGTAAGCGCCGACGGAGAATGGAAAGTTGACGGTGAGCTGCTCAGTAAAGAATACCTGGTTGCCCGGCTGCCGGAGCCTGATGGCCAGCAGCCCCTGAAAATCGCCGCTGCCGAGAGCATCACCATGGCAGATCTGGAAACACTCTTCCGTTTGCTGGAAAAGGCCGGGTATCAGGATATTCTGCTGTTGACGGAGCCTGGCCAATGATGCCGCAAAAGCCGCCCTTCCGTTGGGCACTTCTGCTGCTCGCAACGGTAGTGACCTTTGTCGCCCTGGCGATCGCCTCTCCCGAAGAGACGGTGGAGCTCAACACCCTGGGCGAATCCGCGGTCAACACAGCGCCGGCCATCCGAATCAAGCTGGCTGGCGAACCCGCGCCGAAACCCGACGCTGCGCCAAAGCCAGAGCCAAAGCCTGAACCTGAACCTGAACCCGAACCTGAACCCGAACCTGAACCCGAACCTGAACCCGAGCCAGAACCTGAGCCCGAACCTGAGCCCGAACCTGAGCCAGAACCGGAACCTGAGCCAGAACCGGAACCCGAGCCGGTAACGGAACCAACGCCCGAGCCAGAGGTTGCCGAAGAGGTCATGGAAGCGGAAACACCGAGCGGTGATCCGGCAGAGACTGCAACTGAGGAGCAATCACAGGCAACCGTTCCACTGCAGAACGCTGGCGTTAAATCAGAAGTGGATAATTACCTGTCCAAACTCAGTCGCCATCTTGCCCGATATTATGAATATCCGCGCAGGGCGAGGCGCCTTGGCCAGGAGGGCACACCCGTGATTGTGTTCGAGTTTCAAAGGGACGGGTCCCTGGTGGCCCACAGCCTGAGAACCAGCTCCGGACATCAGCTTCTGGACGAGTCAGCGCTGGCCATGCTCGAACAGGCGGCGCCTCTGCCATCAGTGCCGGAAGCGATTGCAGGACAGAAATTCCGCTACGCCTTGCCCGTGCGGTTCAGCCTTCGCTGAGCCGCGGCCCCGCTGCGCCAGGTTGCAGCAGCGTTGAATGGTGACGCACCGATCGGGTGCGTGAGAGCGGAGGTCGCCTCTATGGTCGACGCCGGCGAATCCAAGATCTACATGTCTACCCGGGACACCCTGATCCGGGCTTTTATGGCCGGCGCCATTCTGGCGCTGGCTGCAGCGTTTGCCATCACTGTAGCGGTCGAGACCGGAGTCTTTCTGATCGGCGCTATCCTGTTCCCTATCGGGTTTTGCATGCTCTACCTGATGGGCTTTGACCTGCTAACCGAGGTGTTCATGCTCACGCCCCTGGCATTGCTCGATAAGCGCCCTGGCGTAACCCCGGCTGCCATACTGCGCAACCGGGGCTGGGTATTCCTTGGCAACCTGGGCGGCGCGCTGACCGTCGCCTTCATGATGGCCTTTATCTTCACCTATGGTTTCAATACCGATCCGGGAGCCGTTGGTGCGAAGATCGCCAGTGTTGGCGAAGCGCGTACGCTTGGCTACGCCGAGTTCGGGGCTGCCGGCTGGGCCACCATTTTCATTCGCGGCATGCTTTGCAACTGGATGGTATCCATGGGCGCGGTTGGCGCCATGATTTCCACAAGCGTCAGTGGCAAGGTACTGGCCATGTGGATGCCGATCATGCTGTTCTTCTTCATGGGCTTCGAGCACTCCATCGTGAACATGTTCCTGTTCCCGTCCGCCATTATCATGGGCGGCGAGTTCTTGGTGATGGACTACCTGTGGTGGAACGAGATTCCCACCGTGCTGGGCAACCTGGTGGGCGGCCTGGCCTTTACCGGCCTGACCCTCTACACCACCCATGCGCGCACCGCGTCCAAGCGCAAGATTGCAGCAGCCTACAGCGACGCTACCCTGGCCCGCTCCAACTAAGCCGGGTCTTCCTGCAACTCCGGCTGCCGCACCCGCCGGAGTTGCTTTTTCCTTTATCAGGGAAACCCCAGCTCTCGATGACCAGATCCCTTTCCATTTCCGCCGGCCAGTACTCTGACGCCGGCGGAAAGCCCGTAAACCAGGACTTCCACGGGTTGTTGGTGCCGACGGGCCATCAGCTGCTTACCAAGGGCATCGCCGTAGCTATCGCCGACGGCATCAGCTCCAGCAATGTCAGTGAGATTGCCAGCGAGTCAGCCGTTGCGGGCTTTCTCAGCGACTACTTTTCCACCCCGGAAAGCTGGTCGGTGAAACAGTCCGCCCAGCGTGTGCTACGAGCTGGCCGGGTTACCGTTTGCGCCGGAACTGCAGCCGGGGCAGCGTCTTGATGGCTACCGGATTCTGAGACAGATTCATGCCAGTAGCCGTAGCCACGCCTACCTGGCCGTGGATGAGGAAACCGAAATCCGGGTAGTGCTGAAGATGCCTTCACTGGAACAGCGGCACGATCCGGTCTACCTGGAACAGTTTTTCACCGAGCAGTGGATTGCCCGGCGAATCAACAGCACTCATGTTGTCAGGCCGTTCCGACCAGACCGGCACCCCAGCGTTCTCTACCAGGCCACAGAGTTCGTGGAAGGCTGCACCCTGCGGCAATGGATGCTGGATAACCCTGCCCCGGCACTCGAAACCGTGCGTAATCTCATCGAGCAGATCGGTAAAGGCTTGCGGGCCTTCCACCGGCTTGAAATGGTGCACCAGGACCTGAAACCGGAAAACGTGCTGGTGGATACTCATGGTACCGTCACGCTGATTGATTTCGGTGCCACCCGGATCGCCGGCCTGGAGGACTCTGATATCGGCGAGCAGGCCGTTCCTCGGGGAGCAGCGCTTTATAGCGCCCCGGAGACCTTTCTCGGCGAGCCGGGCAGTTGGTTATCGGACCAGTTCTCCCTGGGGGTGATTACCTACCAGCTGCTCACCGGCCAGCTACCCTACGGCCCGGATGTACCTAAAATCCACAGCCGAAACCAGCTTAGAAACCTGAAATATCAGCCTGCTCGACAGTTCCGGGAGAGTCTGCCCGGGTGGGTCGACGATGCCATCGAAAAAGCGGTTCACCCCCAGGCCCACAGACGCTATCCAGCGCTCTCGGAATACATGTACAACCTGCGACACCCTCCCGTCGACTGGCACAAGCGTCATCGGCCGCCACTGATAGAGCGCAATCCCGTGGCCTTCTGGCAGGGTGTATCCGGGTTATTGCTCCTGGCATTGCTGGCAGCCCTCGGCCTGGGCTGAAGCGAGCATTACCGAGCAAATTCTTGCCCCGCCAGCAATTCGTCGCCTGGCGTTCGGGCGCGGGATTGCCTGGCACGCCTCGAGCATCACCAACAGAAACGCTAAAATCCTGTTTTTATTGCCATTACCTCTTATGGCACGGGCTTTGTAATGAAAGTCGGCGTCCAGGGAACACCCCGGGGACACTATTCATTCACAAGTCATGGAGCAGACTATGCCAACTCCTTGTTATATCAGCATCGAAGGCCAGACCCAGGGCAACATTACTGCCGGCGCATTCACTTCCGATTCCGTCGGTAACATCTACGTGGAAGGCCACGAAGACGAAGTGCTGGTTCAGGAATTCAGCCACGTCGTTACCGTACCGACCGATCCCCAGTCCGGTCAGCCTTCCGGCCAGCGCGTGCACAAACCGTTCAAGTTCACCTCCGCCCTGAACAAGGCCACCCCGCTGATGTACAACGCCCTGGCCTCCGGCGAGATGCTGCCCAAGGTCGAGCTGAAGTGGTACCGCACCTCCGTTGAGGGCAAGCAGGAGCACTTCTTCTCCACCATCCTCGAAGATGCGACCATTATCGACATCAACTGCAACATGCCCCACTGCCAGGACGCCGGCAACGCCGACTTCACCCAGCTGGTCACCGTTTCCCTGTCCTACCGCAAGGTAACCTGGGAGCACGCCGTTGCCGGTACTTCCGGTGCTGACGACTGGCGTTCGCCGATCGAGGCGTAATCACGCCAGAAGGGCCCCGCAGGGGTCCTTCTGCCTTTGCAGGGATGAAAAAAATGGATAGTCAATTGTCGGCCGAAGACATTGATAAAATCAGAGCCATCATGAAGGCGTTCTACGGCCATTCTGTTGCTTCAGGATTCACTGAAAGCAGCGTAACCGAAGAAACCGTGCGCGCTATCGCCCATATGCTCGTGGAAACCGTCGATTGTAGTAGATGGGTTGATGCTGTTCCTTCTCCACAGGACCTACTACGACCAACACGCAGGATCACAAAATGGGCTTTACGCCTGATTCGCGAGGCAGGGAAACCTTTTTTGCAGAACGAAGTGAAGGTAAGCTGGATTTGCCGAACTGTTCGTTCTGGCCAGTTCAGATCCTCTATCGAAACGACATTGAGATGAGACTCCCACCATGGCAAGGATAGCCCTAGCTTTATCATTTTTACTTCTTCTCTCCGGCTGCGCATCCCAATCTTCATTGGTCATTCAACCATACAGCGAACTAGCTATAGAAGTACCAGAAAAGATGTTCTCCTCTGTGAAGATGAGGGATGGCGAGCTTGTATTTTTGAGAAACAACCGGGTCGTAGGTTTTGTCAGATCGGAGGAGATTCCAAGTACAGTAAGCTCAAGTTCAGCGATTGACACCTCAACGACGCTTTTTGAGAGTGCCAATCAGGGTTCAAGTAAACCAATTTGGATGGAGCAAATTCCCGAAGCTCAGGTATTTGGAGTAGTTCAGGGGGACTTTAGAACCGTATTTATTGTACCGAACGGCCAAGCTCAATCGCTTATTACCTTCCAGGGCCCAGTTGAAAGCTCAACGTCATTGCGGATAAATGGCGCGAAGATTTCAGAATAATGCATAGCTACCACTCACCCGAGTCCCGAATTCAGCAGCCTTCCAGCAGCTTTACGTCGAAATACAACCGGTAATGAGAAGATTCATAATTTTAAGGATTGTTTTGGCCAGCCTGGTCTCAGGTTGTGCTGTAACTGACCAGGCATCCATTGAGTTTCGCACCTCCAACGATCTGACGTTCGAACTCAGTAAGAGTCGGTTTGATGCTATCGAAGTGCAGCCTTTCGAAACACAACTTTGGCTTGATTCAGCAATCGTTGGTTCGTTGAGGACTATGGAAACCAGCCCAGATTTTGAAACGGCCGTTGACGAAGTTCGGCAAGGATCTAACGAAACGCAACAATACTCTGGTAAGGTCAAAAAGTTGGATTTGGGTGGCAGCGCCTACGGCTTCTCGGTCACCGTCAAAGGCTACACCACTGCATTTATCGCGACCTCGGAACACCCTTCTTCATGGATTACCATTAGTACTCAGGATGACGTGTTCGGCGAAGTTCTATCTTCTTTGTCTGTCAGTAAAACACGCGAATGATCTATGCTGTCTATGTCAGGTTTTCCAGCTTTTCGGTATGACGGTCCAGCCCATTGGAGCCGTAAATATGCTGCAAGCGCTGCAAAAGTTCTTGCTTGATACTGTCTTCCGAAATAAGACTAGCCATAAGCCTGCCGACTCCATGGACCGGGTGGGCACCAAATTTCCTTGGGCGCGTCCACGTCTCTGCTCAGCATCAAAGGGCCGAGGAACTCAACCACCGCCTCTACTACCTCCGAAAAAGCCTCTGGCACATGTTCTTGGCCAAGGCGCTTACGGAAAGCCCGCCACTGTGGTTGCTTGCTGTCCATAAAAGCGGCAGAAAAGGGACTGGTTTCAGGGATTGCTGTCCCACGCTTTCGGAAGGTGCCCTCAACCGCCCCCTCGAGATTTTCCAACCGGAACTCGTGCTGACGCGAAAGCAGCCAGATATCGTAAAAGTCCTTCATCCGGCTGTTCAGTTCGCCAAGGTTGACCATCGCCTGGAACTTCTCAGCAATCGACGATTCCGGGGTGTAGCACTTAATCCGTGCAGTTGGAAAATCCAGCAAGCCCGGGAACTCCAGCCAGGATGGGAACGGAAATATGGGATCGCCAAAGCCAATGTCCAGTTGCATTGGAATCCTGGCGTTGTCGAGAAAACCGCTGAAGGTCACCCTTAGCCCCTGATAGTCTGCATCTTCGGTAATGGTCTCCGCCTTCAGGGTATCCGGATCAAATCGCAAGCCATCATCCGGCACCTCAGTCGCAATAATCTCGCCCACCTGGGCCAGAATAGCCTCTGGATCATTGCTGGTCTGGCCCGACATATCGATATCCCGTGTCGGTCTGCTGTTCGGCCCCTGCATTGCCCAGAACATCAGCGCACCTTTGAGGGTAAAGCAGCGGTTATGGGGCGACTGACTCAACCGGTAAAGAAACCGCTCCATGGCGTAATACTGCAGCAGTTCATCAAAGCGACGCTTTTCTTCCCGGGACTTATTCAGCAATCTCTGCCGAACGGACGCAGCAGTGTTTTGTGCCACCGTGATCTCCTTTCACTCTTTTTATTCCATCGCCAGGATGATTCTGTTCACAGCTTGGCTTCCAAGTAGGGTGCCATGACATTGGCGACCCTGCAGATTCTGGCATATTCCATCAGTTTTCCTGGACGGAAGTTTTTGCGGGTGCGGTATAGATCCAACGCCTCCAGAACCACATCCATGCCGATTCGATTCCGGAACTTGAAACAGTCGGCCAGGGTTTTCTCCGGGTTGTAGACGTTCAGGGTGATGGCATCCACGTCAACCTGTTCAATGCCTTCACTAAAGGCCCGCCCGGAGAACCGGTACCCGGCTACCGGCGGATAATCCAGCACCGGCAAACGGGCATCCCGCTCCACCGCCAGATGCACCTGATGGGGAATCTGTGTAGTAATGTCGTGCCAGGCCAGCGCGGAAATCAGGCAAAGCACCGCATTGGGAAAACGGGTAGCGGCAGCCACCAGATCCGGGTTCTCTATTGAGGGCAGGTCCGCCAGCCGGTAAATGCCACGGCTGACCGGCTCAATCAGCCCCTCGTCCCGAAGCTGATAGAACTGGTACCGGCTAAAGCCCCGAGCCAGCGCTTCTGTCAGGCGGAGCTGACCGCCGCGTTGACGGAACATGGTTTGGAGTTTTGCCCTGGAAGATCGGGCGGAGTCGGAGCCAGACAAATCGTCACCACTTATTTATATATGGTGACAGTTTGTCTGAATGGCATAGGTCATTCAAGTGTCGGCTTTGCTGGACCTTTCCCAAGGTCGATAATCAGTACCACCGCATAATATTGCCGAGCCAGACCATAGCAAACCGTAAATTCGAACGTTAAGCTTGTTTGGTATTACGCATCCGTGAAGTAGCCAGGTACCCAAGTTTGCAGAAAACGCCCCTACCAACCCAGACCGCCATCAGCCTTGGCGAACTCATGTGCGCCGTCACCCGGGACTGGCTCTGGCAACCGGCGGAGCAATGGGTCCGGGAACGCAATCCGGGCAGCGTCCTGCATTGCCGGGTTGGGTCCGGCCAGGCCACCTATCACCGTTACGATTCTCGAGACCGGCAACACCTGATCACCTACGGTGCCCGCATGATTGCCGCCAAGCACCAGCCGGAGACGGCGAGCGGCTGGCTGTCAGGCCGAGAGATCCGGAAACGGGGGTACTTTGGCGGGGAACTGAGCACTCTGAATCTGTTGGCACACACCTGCTGCCACGAGTTTGCCCATCTCCTGCAGCAAAGTGCCGGCCAGCGATATCGGGGCTCTGTGCACAACCGCCATTTCTATACCATTCTGGATGAGTTGCACGAGAACGGGGCGGCGCAAGCGACCCGTAAGGCCCTGGCAGATGAGGCGAGGGAACAGGGTCTGGCGCTACCGGATACGCCCTTCGAGCCTGTGGACACAAGGCAACAGATGGCCCACTGGCAGGTGGGCGATACCGTGCGTTTTGGTGCCGGCCGGCGGGAACTGCACGGGCAGATCATTCGGGTCAATCGAAAGACCTGCACCGTGGACGGCATCGGGCACTCGAAAGGGGTGCGATACAGAGTGCCTGTGCAGATGCTAAGCCCGCTTACACCACCTCGGTAGAGGCAACCAGGAGGCTCCGTATCTCCGGCACACAGGACCCACAGTTGGTGCCACACTTGAGCTCACGGCCGAGGGCATCGACGCTGTTGGCACCCCGCCCAATTGCCTGCTGAATCTGTCGGTCCCCAACCTGGAAGCAGCTGCAAACCAGGTTGCCAGCATCATCCCCATCGACGGCCTTTGCCGCCAGCAGGCCGCGCCGGCTCGCCTCGTCGAGCTCTGGCTGACTAAAGCAGCTGACCAGCCAGTCCACGGATGGCAAGGCAGCCGCGTCACGATCCACCATGAGTACCGCCTCCAACTGACCATTGCGCAACCGCGCCGCCCGGAAGCGGCCTTCGCGGACATCTTCCATCACCAGCTGCGGCTGGCCGCCGAGCCAGTCTGGCACAGCACTTTTCCAATCCATTTTGCACTGCCCCGCCACGATCCAGCTATCGCAATCGGGCAGAACCTGTTGGGCCCAGTAGTCTGCCTTCCAGCGTTTTGGACGATCCCGTCGCACCAGCAAACGTCCATACCAACGGGCAGGCCAGTGGGTGAGGGTAGCACGACCGTGCTTGGCTTCCGGTTGCCCGGATATCGGGTCTACCAGGCTGTCAGTAAGCGCTGTAGCCAGACCCTGCCCGGTGAACTGATCGTTCCAGTGGATCGGCACAAACACCTCACCACGCCGCTGCTCCGGCGCACTGCGCACCCGGCCGACAAAGTGCCCATGGGCACTCTTCAGTGTTGCCAATGCCCCCGGGGTGAGGGAAAGCGCCCGAATATCCTCGGGATGCACCTCAATGAACGGCTCGGGGCGATGGGCCAGCAACCGGCTGGACCGGGCTGTCCGGGTCATGGTGTGCCACTGGTCCCGGATACGGCCGGTATTCACGATCAACGGAAACGCTTCATTCGGATTCCTGGCCGGTAATCGAGAGGCAACTGGCATCAGTCGAGCGCGCCCGTTGGCGGTCGCGAACCGACCGTCAGTGAACAGTCGCCTGGAATCAGACGCCGCCCCGGTAACCGGCCATTGGACAGGCTCAAGCAACTCGTATTGTTCATTGCTCAACTCCGCCAGCCCGGAAATATCAAAGAAACGCTGACCGGCGTTCTCGAACCCCGACAACCGGGCATGTTCCCGGAAAATGTCCGCGGGCTTCCCATAGTCAAAGCCCGCCTGGTGTCCCAGGGCGCGGGCCACCGCACTGACGATCCACCAGTCGGGCCGGGCCTCTCCGGGCAACGGCAAAAAGCGCCGGTGACGGGAAATGCAGCGTTCGGAATTGGTAACCGTGCCGTCTTTCTCACCCCAACCTGCCGCCGGCAACAGGATGTCCGCATGGCGAGCGGTGTCTGTGTCCCTGACGCAATCAGACACAATGACAGTCGGGCACAGGTCCAGAGCCCGCCGAATACGATGGGTCTCCGGCAAACTGACCGCAGGGTTGGTGGCCATGATCCACAACACCTTGATATCACCCCGCTCAACCGCATCGAACAGGTCGACGGCTTTCATGCCCGGTCCATCTGCGACCGCCTCGGTCTCCCAGAACCGGGCCACGCGGTCCCGGGCATCCGGTCTGTCGTAATCCATATGAGCGGCAAGGGTGTTGGCCAGCCCACCCACTTCCCGGCCACCCATGGCATTGGGTTGGCCGGTCAGGGAAAAGGGGCTGGCGCCGGGCTTTCCCACCCGGCCTGTGGCCAGATGGCAGTTGATAATGGCGTTGCCTTTATCGGTGCCGGCTGAGGACTGGTTGATGCCCTGGGAGAACGCCGTCACCGTGCGCTGTTCTTCTGCGAACCATCGGTAAAAGGCAATGACATCTTCTACCGGCAGTTCACAGATCCTGGACACCGCTTCGGAAGAGGGTGCCGCGATTCTGGCAGCGCTGAGGCTGGCGTCGAAACCCTCACAATGGTCCTCCAGATAGCCATTATCAACAGCCTGCTGGTCGGCCAGCCAGACCAGTAAGCCATTGAACAGCACCGTATCGGTCCCGGGCCGGATAGCCAGATGCAGATCCGCCAGATCGCTGGTCGCGGTTTTCCGGGGATCAATCACTACGACCCGGCGACCGGGTCGCGCCGAAGCCTGCATTCTTTGATAGAGCACCGGATGCGCCCAGGCGGCATTGCTGCCCGCCAACACCAACAGGTTGGCCAGTTCCAGGTCTTCATAACAGCCAGGTACCAGATCCCCGCCAAAGGCCCTTTTATGGGCTGCAACGGCAGACGACATACACAGGCGGGAATTGGTATCCACGTTGGGTGTGCGGATAAACCCCTTGGCCAGTTTGTTGGCCACGTAATAATCTTCCGTCAATAACTGACCGGAGAGATAGAAGGCCACAGACCCGGGCCCATGAAGCGCCACTGATTCACGAATCCGTCGGGCCACTTCCGCCACTGCCTGCGGCCAGGCACTTTCACGTCCGTGAACAACAGGCCGCAACAGTCGTCCATCAGGAGTCAGCGTTTCGTGTAAGGCAGAGCCCTTCACGCACAGGCGCCCCAGATTCGCCGGATGTGTCTCATCCCCGCGGGTCGCAGATGGCGTTGCGCTCACTCCACAACCCACACCGCAATACGGGCAGGTGGTTTGAACCATCGCCGGTTTTTTGTTGGTACCGGTCACAGCACCTCCTCGGGTTTCATAAAAAAAGCCCGCCAATCCGGATGCTTTGGAGGCGCATCAGGGGCGGGCTTCTTTGCCAATGGAATCAGGTTGTCTTGAACAGTCGCATAACCGGTTGCAATAAAAGGGCCATTCCGATCAAGGGCGGCTCCGGGGTCTGCCAGGCACCGACTTTGGCGGCCCTCGAGGATTTCAGCCCCGCATCAATGCGCCAAGGCTCCGGGCCAACCATCAAATCCGGTATCAAAGTGGTGCAAACCTGCCCTACCACGCACTAAAACCAGACGAATACCTGCTCACCATATCTGCCGCCTCCTCGAAGAACTCTCCTAACTCGTTGTTTTATCGAGACCAGCCGATATGGCACGGCCCGTGCAAGACCACAAACAGAGACGCGCGTTACGACTCAACAGAAAACTGATCCCCAGGCACAGGCGCCTGCTTTCCGGCAACGGAGAGCGGGCGTTTTTGCGTTTGGGCCAAACAGAATGAGGTATATCCATGTACACGCTCACACGAAGAACCGCCCGCTGGCTCACTCGAATTCTGCTTACAGCCACCTTCTGGACAGTCAGCACGGGGGCTCACGCGGAGATCGGTCCGGCCGAGAAGCCGGACCTCAAGCTCGGCTTTATCAAGCTGACCGATATGGCGCCCCTGGCGATTGCCTGGGAACAGGGCTTCTTTATGGACGAAGGCCTGTTTGTGGAACTGGAAGCGCAAGCGAACTGGAAGGTCCTGCTGGACCGGGTGATTACGGGAGAACTGGATGGCGCCCATATGCTCGCCGGCCAGCCTCTCGGCGCCTCCATTGGCTACGGCACCCGGGCCGATATCATCACGGCCTTCAGCATGGACCTGAACGGTAACGGTATAACGGTCTCCAATGATGTCTGGGACACCATGAGCCAGCATATCCCCGATAATACCGACGGCAAGCCCGAGCACCCGATCAGCGCCAGTGCACTTCTGCCCGTGGTGGAAGCCGCCCGGGATCGGGGCGAACGGTTCCGAATGGGCATGGTGTTTCCCGTTTCCACCCATAACTATGAGCTTCGCTACTGGCTGGCAGCCGGCGGACTGAACCCCGGCTACTACGCCCCCCAGCGCGGCGACACCAGCGGCACTCTGGAAGCCGACGTGCACCTGTCGGTGACGCCGCCGCCGCAGATGCCGGCCACCATGGAGGCGGGCACCATCCAGGGCTACTGCGTGGGTGAGCCCTGGAACCAGCAGGCAGTGTTCATGGGCATCGGCGTTCCGGTGATTACTGACTATGAGATCTGGCCGAATAACCCGGAAAAGGTCTTCGGCGTGACCCGTCAGTGGGCTGAGGACTACCCGAACACCCATCTGCGCCTGCTTCGCGCCATGATTCGCGCCGCCCACTGGCTCGATGAGAACAACAACGCCAACCGGGATGAGGCCGTGAAAATCCTGGCCCGGCCCAGCTATGTGGGTGCCGATGAGGCGGTGATTGCCAACTCCATGACCGGTACCTTCGAGTATGAAAAAGGTGACGTCCGCGAGGTCCCGGATTTCAATGTCTTCTTCCGGTATCACGCCACCTACCCGTATCCGTCCGATGCCATCTGGTATCTCACCCAGATGCGCCGCTGGGGCCAGATACCCGAGGCCAAGCCGGACGACTGGTATATGGAAACCGCAGCCCGGGTTTACCGGGCCGACATCTACCAGCAGGCAGCTCGTTCACTGATTGCCGACGGCACGCTGAAGGCCAAGGATTTTCCGGACTTCGATGCCGAGAACTTTCAGCGCCCGCAACAGGGCGAGCTGATTGACGGTATCGCCTTCACCCCCCGAACACCCAACGCCTATATCGACAGTTTCGAGATCGGCCTGAAAGGTACGCAAACCCCGTAACCGGGTTTGCAAGGAGGTTTGATAACCATGACTACGATTACTTCGGCCAAAAAACCCTCCCAGCCGCCGCGCTGGCTGGGCCAGAGATTCAGGTCCCTCGGTGAGTCGCTGACACCCGGCCAGCTCGCCGCCACCGGGCGCCAGATGTTGCTGCCACTGATAGGTATTCTGGTATTCGTCGGTTTCTGGCATCTGGCGGCACCGCAGGTGGATACCTCACTGGGCAGCTTCCCGGGCCCGGCACAGGTCTGGGAACAATCGGGGCAACTCTGGCAGGAGCACGTCAACCAACGCGAGCGGGCCGACAAGTTCATTGCCATGCAGGAAGAGCGGAACGCCCGGATTCTGGCGGACAACCCCGAGGCTGAGGTCAGGATCCGGAATTACCCCGGTGCCCCCACCTTTCCCGACCAGATCCTGACCAGTCTGGTTACGGTCCTTGCCGGATTCATCGTGGCGACCGCTATCGCCGTGCCCCTGGGCATCGTAGTGGGCCTGAACCGGCACTTCCAGGCGGCGGTCAACCCGCTGATCCAGGTGTTCAAGCCGGTGTCACCGCTGGCCTGGCTGCCCCTGGTGACCATGGTGGTCTCAGCAACCTATGTGAGCGATGACCCGATGTTCGAGAAGTCGTTCCTGACCTCCATGATCACGGTCACCCTGTGCAGTCTCTGGCCCACGTTGATCAATACCAGCGTCGGTGTGGCCGCGGTCAATCCGGATCTGCTGAATGTCTCCCGGGTGCTGCGGCTGTCATTCTGGACCCATGTCCGCAAGGTGGTTTTGCCTTCTTCGGTGCCGATGATTTTCACCGGCCTTCGGGTGTCGCTGGGCATTGCCTGGATGGTGCTGATCGCGGCCGAGATGCTGGCCCAGAGCCCGGGGTTGGGCAAATTCGTCTGGGATGAATTCCAGAACGGCAGCAGTGAGTCCCTGAGCAGGATCATGGTGGCGGTTCTGGCTATCGGGTTTATCGGGTTTGTGCTGGACCGGGTGATGCTTCTGATCCAGCGCAAGGTTGCCTGGAATGAGTGACGTACTCCCATCGAGCTTTCGAGTTCCAACAGTGTTCTTTTACCACGGAGCATGCCGCACCGGGTGGGTCACGCCTCCCGAAACACGCGGCGAGTACATCCCTGTACGCTCCGCAAAAACATCCATGTTTTTGAGGGTTTCGGGAGGCGTGACCCACCCGGCGCTCCGATTACCGCGAGGTGCTTTCCATGAGTAAGGCTCATCTTGAATTAACCGGTGTTGAAATGGCGTTTGATACGCCGAAGGGGCCGTTTTTGGCACTGGACAGCATTAATCTGAAGATACAGAAGGGCGAGTTTGTTTCCCTGATCGGCCACTCCGGCTGTGGCAAGTCCACAGTCCTGAACATTGTGGCCGGCCTGCTTCAAGCGACCAGGGGTGGCTGTGTGCTGGATGGCCATGAGGTGAATTCGCCGGGGCCGGAGCGTGCGGTGGTGTTTCAGAACCATGCGCTGATGCCCTGGCTGACGGTGTACGAAAATGTCGAGCTGGCAGTGCAGCAGGTGTTTCGAAAATCGATGGGCAAGCAGGAGCGGCGCGACTGGATTCATCACAATCTGGAACTGGTGAATATGGCCCATGCCGCAGACAAGCGACCGGGGGAGGTATCGGGTGGTATGGCCCAGCGCGTTGGGATTGCCAGGGCCCTGGCCATGAAGCCCAGCGTGCTGCTGATGGACGAACCGTTCGGCGCGCTGGATGCACTGACGCGGGCCCACTTACAGGACTCGTTGATGGAGATTCAGCAGGAGTTGAACAACACGGTAATCATGATCACCCACGATGTGGACGAGGCGGTGTTGCTGTCAGACCGGATCATCATGATGACCAACGGGCCCGAGGCCACCGTGGGCGAGGATCTCTACATTGACCTGCCCCGGCCGCGCAACCGGGTGACTCTGGCCGATAACCCGGAATACGTGCATTACCGGCAGGAGGTCTTGCGCTTCCTGTACGAGAAACAGCGCAAGCTGGAGCACATCTCGCCACGTCGTTCGGGAAAGCCGGAAGCCTCCGAGGGTGAGCAACCGAAGGCCCGGGCCGCCAGGACGTGATACGTTTCGGTTACTTCAGCACATCCGCCATGGACACCAGGGCCCGGGCTACCTCGGGCAACTTCCGGCCCTGGTCCATGGCCAGTTTCCTTAATACCCGGTGAGCTTCGTCGTTGCTGATCCTGCGATGCTCCATCAGCAGCAGCACGGCTTTTTCCTGGGTTTTGCGGTCTTCCAGAGCCTCCCTGGCACTCTGCAGTTCATCGGTCATCTGTTGCAGGCGCCGGGTCTGCTCCTGGACCAGATCGAAGATGGAGCGGCCAAACTGCTGACCAATACCATCGCTGGCCCAGGACTCACCGGCCTGTTGTTCGTTTCCGGAATCGCACAGCACCAACATGGGTTGAGAAGCCGGTTCCTGGGCATCCAGGGAAGTAATCAGGGTTTCCTGGTGGGCCAGCGAGTTTCTGGCATCGGCAAAACGCTCGGTGCAACGGGCGTGAAAACAGCCCTCCACGGAATCCTCTATCTTTTTGAGCTCATCCATCCGCTCAGACATGAGCCTGAACCATTCATCGGCCAGGGCCGGGTCCAGGTCTTTATAACGACCAATGGCTGTGCCCCGCTGGCGGAGGTTTTCAATTTCGGACTCACGGGGGTTTTCGCGCAGTTTTTCCCACAGGTCCAGGGAACCCTCATCGGCAAAGCTGTTAAACACCTCGAAACAGCGCTCCTGCGCCTCAATCAGGTGCGCCATGCGCTCTGACAGTGCACGATCAAACCGGCCACTGGAAAACCCCGCCGAACCGACAGCCCGCTCCTGTCCACAGAATTCTTTGCCGTTCATCAGGTGCACCATGGCCACCAGAAGCCCCGCTATGGTGGGGTCAACCGCGGTATCGGCAGCTTCAAACACAACCGCAATCAGGTTGTGGATCAGGGTACTGTAATCCTCGGTGGCAGAGGCCGCAGTTACTTTCCGGGCCACCACACACCGTCGCAGTTCGGGCAAGCCCTCAAGGCCGTGAAGGGCGCTCGCAAGCTGGTTAAGCAGGCGGCTACTGACAGGATGCGCCGTCAGTTCCTGGTGTATCTCGGCAAGGGCCTGCTCAAACTCCGAACGGAGCCGATCCGACGTCGCAACCAGGTGTTTTCGCTCCTGGGCAAACTTTTCGCCGGAAGAACCAAGAAACACGTTAGACGCACCTCGCTCGCACTGCAGTGCATGTACCAGATTGCTGATGCACTGGACCAGTTTGCCCATCTGCAAGAAGTACTGGAGGTTCATCAACTCGCAGCTTTTCGAGGCAATCAGGTAATCGCCCGCGGATGGCGATTTATAGGCGGCGGCACGTTTGGTGTTCATAACAGACTCCGGAGGCAGACAGCCTCTAATGCGACAATCACGGTCAGATCAGTCACTCGCGTAACCAACCTCTTGCCAGTGCGCAGCAATTACCGCGCCACCGCATCTGGCCCAAAACCGTGCAATCCGCCCCGTCGCAGGGCAGTTTTCAAGTGTTCGTAAAGGTGATAGCAACCCTGAAAAACGCTAACCGTATGATTTTTAAAGGTTCGAAGAACTGGCACGAAGATCGCTTTGCAATTGGTAAGGACGAACGTCCCGGCCAAGGATCAGGCCGGACCATCAGATCATTGTTGTTGGCATTGGCGCCGGACCATCGACTTCCCCTCGGGAATAGATGCTCCGGCTTTTTTTGTTTGGTCGAAAAGTACGGGTTCGAGCGAAATGACAGGAAACACTGAATCGACACTGGTGATCTGCGGGCACGGCATGGTTTCGCAACGCCTGCTGGAAGCTCTCTGCCGTGGGCGAGTCAGACCGTTTACCCGCATCATCGTGTTCAACGGCGAAGCATCCGCTGCTTACAACCGGATACAACTCTCGCTGCTGCTCGCCGGTGAAACAAACGAAGCTTCTCTGGCCTTGCAGCAGGACGAGTGGTTTCGGAACAACGGCATTGAAGTCTGCAACGGAGAACCGGTAGTCACCATCAATCGGGAAGATCAGACGGTGACCACCGGATCCGGTCGGGTACAGCCCTACACCCATCTAGTGCTGGCCACCGGATCCCGGCCTGCAAAACCGGCGCTACCGGGCGCAGACCTTCCGGGTGTCATGACCTTCCGGGACCTGGAAGACACCAGGACCCTGATTGAGTCTGCTGGCCGCCATCGGCGAGCGGTGGTCGTCGGCGGAGGCTTTCTTGGCCTGGAAGCCGCTGAAGGTCTCCGTCAGCGTGGTATGGCCGTTACCCTGCTGCATCGAAGCAGCCATCTTCTGAACCGTCAATTGGACAGGATCGGGGGTCAGCTCCTGCAACAGCACATGGAAGAGCGGGGCGTAAATATTCGCACCGGAACGGCTCCCAAAGCCCTGCTCGGGCGTTCCATGGTCCGGGCCGTCCAGCTGGATGACGAAACTCTCGTCAGCACGGATCTGGTGCTGTTCGCCACCGGTATCACGCCTGCTACCGAGCTTGCCCGGACTGCCGGTCTGGAATGCGATCGCGGCATTCTCGTGGACGGGCAGCTACGCACCAGCGACCCGGCAATCTCTGCACTGGGTGAGTGTTGTCAGTCGGGAAACACCACCTTCGGACTGGTGGAGCCCGGGTACCAGCAGGCCGAGGTGCTTGCAGGCGTGCTCAGCGGAAACACTCCAGACGCCGAGTATCGGCCAGTGGATACTCCGACCCGCCTGAAGATCAGCGGCGTTCCGATTTTCTCCTGTGGACAGATCAGTCCCGACGGGGACACCGAATCCGTGGTCTGGCAGGACCACGAACAGAACCACTATTGCCGGCTGCTGATCCGCAATCAGCGCCTGACCGGCGCCGTACTGCTGGGCGACACCCGGGACGGCCCCTGGTACAGCCAGCGCATTCAGCAGCAGGACGATATTTCCCGCTACCGGGACTTCATTGCCTTCGGCAAGAACTACTGCGAGGCGGCGGCATGAGCCGCTCCGGAAAGAGGACAGACCCATGAGCAAGAAAACCCTGATAGTCGTCGGCAACGGCATGGTTGGCCATCACTTCCTGGAACAACTCTGCGCCAGCCCGGCCGCTGCCGATTTTGAGATCATCGTATTCGGCGAAGAAAAGCAGCTGGCCTATGACCGGGTTCACCTGTCCGAGTATTTCGGCGGCTCCAGCCATGCCGATCTCGCCATGGGGACCCTGGAGTGGTACACCGAGCAGGGCATTCAACTGCACCTGAACGAACAGGTAACCGGCATCAACCGGGAACATCGCACCCTGGAAACGCCCCGTGGCAGCTACCGGTACGACGAACTGGTGCTGGCCACCGGTTCCTATCCGTTTGTGCCCCCCATCGACGGCAATGATCGCCCACACTGCCTGGTTTACCGGACCCTGGATGACCTGGATGCCATTCGCGCCAGCTCGGAAGGTGCCCGCACGGGCGTGGTGGTAGGCGGAGGCCTGCTGGGTCTTGAAGCTGCCAATGCGCTCAAGAGCCTGGGACTGGAAGCCCACGTGGTGGAATTTGCGCCCCGGCTGATGCCGGTTCAGCTTGATGCCGATGGCGGCGCCCTGCTGCGCCACAAGATCGAGGAGCTGGGCGTTCAGGTACACACCGAGAAGGCCACCACAGTGATCACCGAGGGCGAGGATGCCCGTCTGCGCATGAATTTCAGCGACGAATCCTTCCTCGAGACAGACCTGATCGTCTTCTCCGCAGGCATTCGGCCCCAGGACGCCCTGGCCCGGGCCAGTGGACTGGAGATCGGCGAGCGCGGCGGCATCGTGATCGACAACCACTGCACCACCTCGGACCCACATGTGCACGCCATTGGCGAGTGCGCGCTCTGGGAACAGAAGATTTTCGGCCTGGTAGCCCCCGGCTACACTATGGCTCGCACGCTCTCTGCGGCATTGAACGGCGATCGTGACACGGCCTTCACCGGTGCCGACATGAGCACCAAGCTCAAATTGCTGGGCGTGGACGTGGGTTCCATCGGCGACGCCCATGCCCAGACCCCGGGCGCCCGCAACATCCGCTTCAACGATGAGCAAGCCGGCCACTATCGCCGCATGGTGATCAGTGAGGACGGCAAGACCCTGCTGGGCGCCATTCTGGTGGGCGACAACAGCCACTACGACACTCTGCTGCAATACGCCCTCAATGGCATCACCCTGCCGGAGAATCCGGAAACGCTGATCCTGCCGGAGAGCCAGGGCGGGGCGCCGGCCCTGGGGCCGGATGCCCTGCCGGAAACCGCTTCCATCTGTTCCTGCCACAACGTGACCAAGGGCGATATTTGCGGCGCCATTGATACCGGTTGCTCGGACCTTGGCAGCGTCAAGGCCGAAACCAAGGCCAGCACGGGCTGCGGCGGCTGCACCGCCCTGCTCAAGAACGTGGTGGACAGTGAGCTGGAAAAACGCGGCGTGGAGGTCAGCAAGGATCTGTGCGAGCACTTCCCGTACAGTCGCCAGGAGTTGTTCCACCTGGTGAAGGTGAACGGCATCCGCACTTTCCGCACCCTGATCAGTCAGCACGGCAAGGGGCACGGCTGCGACATCTGCAAACCGGCCGTGGCGTCGATCCTTGCCACCTGCTGGAACGAGCACATCCTGGCCACGGATCACGTGCCGCTGCAGGACACCAACGACACCTTCATGGCCAACATGCAGAAGAACGGCACTTACTCGATTGTGCCGCGCATTCCCGGCGGCGAGATCACCCCGGACAAACTGATTGTGCTGGGTGAGGTGGCGAAGGAATACGATCTTTACACCAAGATCACCGGCGGCCAGCGCGTGGACCTGTTCGGCGCCACCCTGAGCCAACTGCCGGATATCTGGGAAAAGCTGATTGCCGCCGGGTTCGAGACCGGCCATGCCTATGGCAAGTCACTGCGTACCGTGAAGTCCTGCGTTGGCAATACCTGGTGTCGCTACGGCGTTCAGGACAGCGTAGGCATGGCGATTCGCCTGGAGGATCGCTACAAAGGCCTGCGGGCGCCTCACAAAGTGAAGATGGCGGTCTCGGGCTGCACCCGGGAATGTGCCGAAGCCCAGAGCAAGGACTTTGGCGTGATTGCCACGGAGAAGGGCTGGAACCTGTATGTCTGCGGCAACGGCGGCATGCGGCCCCGCCACGCCGACCTGTTTGCCACCGATCTGTCCGATGAAGAACTGATTCGCACCATCGACCGGGTGGTGATGTTCTATGTGCGCACGGCCGACCGGCTGCAGCGCACCAGTGTCTGGATGGAGAACCTGGAGGGTGGCCTGGAGTACCTGAAGCAGGTGGTGCTTGAGGACAGCCTGGGCATTGGCGCGGAGCTGGAGGAGCACATGGAGGGGATTGTTGGGACTTACCAGTGCGAGTGGAAGACGGCCGTCGAGGATCCGGAGAAGCGGAAGCGCTTCCGGGAGTTTGTTAATGCGCCTTCGCAGAGCGATCCGGTTCAGGAGTGGACGATTGAGCGGGGGCAGCGGCGGCCTGTTTTGGAGTCTGCGTAGACTTTAGGTTCTGGTGAAGAGCAAGGCGCCATGGGGGTGCTTTTCTTCTGGGAAAAACAACTCGCTTCGCTCAGACATCTTTTTCCCGCCAGAAAAGCACCCCCATACCACCTCGCTCACCAAGCTTCCGTGGTATCGCTTGTAACGCATAGTTGAAATAAACGCCGAAGGAATAGGAGAAACACAATGAAACCACGCACTCGTTGGGAAGCCGTCTGTACCGTAGACGATCTGGTACCGGAATCCGGCATCGCCGTCTGGACACCGGACGGGCCAGTGGCGGTGTTTTATCTGCCGCACCGGCTGCCCGCCCTGTTTGCCACCAGCCACACGGACCCGTTCAGCGGCGCCAATGTTCTGGCCCGGGGGATTACCGGGGATCTGAAAGGGGAACCGGTGGTGGCCTCGCCGCTATACAAGCAGCATTTCAGTCTGCGTACCGGTGTCTGTCTGGAAGACGATGCCGTGCGGGTCAAAACCTACCCTGTCCTGCTGGATGGCAATCAGATCCGACTTGAAGTCCGGGCCAACCAGCGAGAATCAATCGCTGCCTGACCCCCTAACAATGCCGGCAAGAGCTGGCGCGTGACGGCGATACTCCGAGGCTAGACCTCTCTGGAGCGACGCCAACGCTCCCGCCATCCCAGAACGAAGATAGTCAGTGACGGCAGGAAGGTCACGGTTACGATCGCCGCCCCAAGCAGGCCGAACAGGACGATGGCACCGACACCACGGTAAAGCTCGGTGCCTTCGCCGGGCAGGAACACCAGGGGCGAGAGGCCGCAGATGGTGGTCAGGGTGGTCATGGCGATGGGGCGCAGGCGGGTCTGGACGGCGCCGGTGGCGGCTTGCACCACGGTAACGCCCTTCTGGCGGAGGTTCTGCCGGGCCTGGTCCACCACCAGGATCGGGTTGTTCACTACAGTTCCCATCAGGATCAGGAAGCCCAGCATGGTAATCATGTCAAAGGGCTGTCTCAGGGGCTGGAGGCCGATCATGGGCAACAGGCCACCCACCAGGTTCATCAGGGCCAGGCCTACAATGCCGCCAGCCACGCCCAGGGGGATGGCGGTCATGATCAGCAGCGGAAATCCCCAGTGGGCGAATATAGCCACCAGCAGCAGGTAGACAATGGCGATCGCGATAATGAAATTGCCGGTCAGCGCTTCACGGGTGGCATTCAGCTGGTCGCTGGCGCCGGAGATATCCACATCCACATTGGCGGGCAACGCGCCGCTGTCGCGCATGGACTGCAGTATTTCTGTGCGCACCCGCGCAACCCCGGCTTCCAGGGGCACGTCATCGGGGGGAATCACGTTCAGGGTCACGGTGCGGCGACCATCCACCCGGCGGACCATGCTGGTATCCACGGTTTCCTCGATGGTGGCCAGGCTGGAGAGGGGCAGGGTCGCCCCCTGGGGGGTATGCACCATGACATCCGGCAGGCTGTCCAGTGACGGGTTGCGACCCTCGCTGCCGTAGACGTAGATATCGATCTTTTCGTCGTCCAGGAAGAAATCGTCGACGTAGCTGCCCTCGGTCAGAGAGGCTACGGTGAAGCCAATGCTTTCTGCTCCCAGACCCAGTTCAGCCGCACGATCCCAGTCGGGCATGATCTGGATCAGCGGTTGCGCCAGGGACAGCGTGGAGGGCTGGCTCTGGATGCGGGGATTGTCGAAGATCTCCTCGGCCCGCTGGTAAGCGGCATTGGCGGCGCTATAGACCGACACCAGGTCCGGGCCGGAGATGTCCAGGTTAATGCTGCGGGTGCCGCCGTCGTTGCTGGAAATGATGGAGCCTTTGGCCGCGAAGGCGCGCATGCCGGGGAACTGTTCGTAGAACCGGGTGATCTCGTCCATCAGGGCCTCGATATGCCGCGGGTTCAGGGTCTCGGCGATGATCCGGATCCTGGTGGGCGTCACCTGCATGTTGAGGTAAGCCATGGGCGGCACGCTGGTTTCGCCGGCGGCATAGGCCTGGCCGTCCGCATTCACGTGGGGCAGGAAGTGATCTTCCACCTGTCGGGCAATGGCTTCCATCTCTTGCAGGTTGTAACCCGGGGCGCCGACATGGCCGCAAAGGTCTTGGGCTCCTCACCTTCGGGCAGGTATTCCGCAGGCGGGGTCAGCACCAGAATCACCCACAGGCTGAAACCGACGGTTGCAGCCATAACCAGCACCCGGCGCACCGAGCCATTCACCAGCCAATGCACCGCCGCCATGGCAGCCCGGCTCCAGCGGCCCGAGGTTTCGTTGCCGTATTCATCGGTGGTGACGCCCCGGCGACCGAAATCCAGCCGGGCACAGAGGGTGGGTATGATTGTGATGGCCACCAGCATCGAGGCAAGGATGGCGGCGGAGATGGCTATCGCCACGTCGGAATACAGCTGGCCCGCCTCTTCCTCAATGAACAGGATCGGCAGGAACACCAGGATGGTTGTGGTGGTAGACGCCAGCACCGCCGGCCAGACTTCCCGCACGCCCTTGAGGGCGGATTCGAAACGGTCCAGGCCCAGACGGCGGTGTCGCTCGATGTTCTCCAGCACCACGATGCTGTTATCCACCGTCATGCCAATCGCGAAGGCGATACCGGCCAGGGAAATCACGTTGATGGTGCGACCGGTAATCAATAAGCCGATAAACGCCGCAATGGCACACAGGGGAATGCCCACCACGCCGGCAAAGGTGGCCCGGCCGGACCTCAGAAACAGGAACATCACCAGGGTTGCGAAGGCGGCACCGATACCCAGATTGGTCCAGACATTGGCAACCGAGGCTTCCACGTACCGGGCATCGTCAGCGGTCAGGCCCAGGGTCATGCCCGCCGGTTCCAGAACCTCGCGGTTGATGGCGGCGACTTCGTCCATCATGGCGTGCTTGATATCGATGACGTTGGATCCGCTCTCCCGACGCACCTGCAGGCCAATCACCCGCTGGCCATTGACGACGGACAGTTCCCGGATCCGGGAGTGACCCTGCTGCACCTGGGCAACCTCGCCAAGGCGCACCACGCTGTCACCCTGCCGGCGCACCACCAGCTGCTCCAGGGACTCAACATCATCAAAGCGCCCCACCGTGCGCAGCAGATACCGGCGCTTGCCGGAATCAATCTCGCCGCCGGAAATGTCCTGGTTGCGGCTGACAATGGCATCACGCAGATCGAGCAGGCTCAGGCCACGCTGAGCCAGGGCGGCTTCGTCCACGATAATCTGCATCTGCCGGTCGGCACCGCCGCCCACGGTGACTTCAGAAACCCCCGAAACGCTCTCCATCCTGGGCCGCACGCGATCCTCGATAAAATCGCGCATCAGCTCGATATCCAGCTCACGGGGATTGCCTTCGAGGGTGGCGATACGAAAATACATGAATGCGTTGGAGGAGAACGACGCCGCCACTATGCGCGGCTCATCAACGTTCCTCGGATAATCCGGCACCTGGCTCAGGGCATTATTAATCTGGATCAGGGTCTCGGTGATATCCACCCCGAACGGGAATTCCAGCTCAATCTCGGCGGCACCACTGGAGGCGGTGGAGGTCATCCGACTCAGGTTCGGAACATTGCGCAGGAACCGTTCCTGCTCGATCAGGATGTCTTTCTCAATGTCCTGGGGCGTGGCGCCGGGCCAGCTGGTTTCCACCGTCACCGTCCGCACTTCCAGATCCGGAATCATCTGGACCGGAATCCGCAGTGCTGCAGCAGCCCCAAGGATCGCGACAATCAGGGCAATAACGGTGACGAGGGTGCCGTGGCGGATAATGCCGGCAAACATCAGCGGCTCTCCCGTTCGGCAATGCGAACGCTGATGCCCTCGCTCAGGGACTCGTTGCCACGGACCACCACCTTCTGGTCCGCTTCAAGACCACTGGTGACCTCTACCCGGCCCTCGAAGCCGGTGCCAAGGCGCACCCGCTTTTCGCTCACGGTCCAGGTGTCTTCTTCCCCCGGTTCGGCGATCCACACGGTGGTTCGCCCCTCGGGATACCGGTTGATAGCATCCCGGGAAACCGTCAGGCCACGTTCACCGGTAGTGACCCGCAAGACCGCCTGAACCGACATCCCCGGAAGCAACTTCACGGATTCGGGCTTGATGGCGCGGAGGAGAAACGTTCGGGACTGGGGGTCATTGACCGGCACGAGGACGTCGATGGTGGCGCTGCTCAGAGCCTGCCCGTCCTGCACCAGCAGCCGGCTGTTGTCGTCTATGCGCTTGTAGAAGGACTGGGGTACCTGGAAATCCAGACGCAGGTTGTCGGTATCCACCAGGGTCAGCAGCTGGTCACCGGGGATAACCCATTCCCCAAGATCCCGGGAGCGCTGGCTGACCACACCGTCGAAGGGCGCGGTCACGCGGTGGCGCCCGGCCCGGACTTCCACCTGGCGGCGGGCGGCTTCGAGACGAGCCAGGGTCGCTTCGCTGGCGGCCACTTCACTTTCCCGTGCACTGACTTCGGTGGCCGCGATATTGCGGCCTGCGCCGACGGACCTGGCCTCACGCAGGCGACGCCGGGCTTCCTCCAGGCGACTACGGGCCTCTTCTGCCTCGGCTCTTGCCGCAGCCAACTCCCAGGTGACCAATTCGTCATCCAGCTCGACCAACACATCGCCCCGGGCAACACGATCACCGGTTTCCACCCGAACCTCGTCCAACAGGCCGGCAACCGCCGCCGACATGCCGGATACCCGAAGGGCATTCACCGTACCATTCAGGGTCACTTCCTGAACGATATCTTCTGAAGAGACGGTTTCCAGCTGAACACCAGGCAGATCTTGGGCAGCGGTGAGCACCGGAAACAGACTGCACACAAACAGAACAACACCCTGCAGGCTCTTCATGGGGTAGCCAAGTCCTTTTTTCCAAGATTCATTTCGATGGATGTAATTACTAACCTTAGTTCATGGCTTACGAAGAAAAACCCTGTCCGGACCTTGGCCCGCGTTTGGCCTGACCAGTGCGGAGAATGCGAACCGGGGTCAACCCCGTTGCCAGCTATCTGCGCTACTATTGTCACAACACCGATAACAAGGACGCCCTGTGAAACCTCTCAGCCCTACGGATCAGCTTTTTCTCTGGCTGGAAAAGCGGCAGCAGCCCATGCACGTGGGCGGTCTTCAGCTGTTTTCTTTTCCCGACGACGCACCGGATGATTACGTCGCACAGCTGGCCGACCGGCTCAGGCAGTACACGAAGGTGACTCCGCCGTTCAACCAGCGTCTGGATTACCGTTTCGGCCAGCCGGTCTGGGTGGAAGACGAGCACCTGGATCTGGAACACCACTTCCGCTTTGAAGCGCTACCCACACCTGGGCGGGTCAGGGAACTCTTGTCGTTTGTCTCGGCGGAACATTCGCACCTGATGGACCGGGAACGTCCACTGTGGGAGTTTCATCTGATTGAAGGCCTGGGCGAACGGCAGTTTGCGGTGTATATCAAGGTCCACCATGCCCTGGTGGACGGTGTATCGGCCATGCGGATGGTCACCCAGATGCTGTGCCAGGATACCGGCGAGCGGGACATGCCGCCGATCTGGCCATGCCACCCCGCCCATCCGTGAAAAGGATGATGGCGGTCCCTCCCTGTGGCGCAGTGTCGGCCATCTGCTGGGCGAATCCGGCAAGCAACTGGGCACCGTGCCCACCGTGGCCCGGGAACTGCTGCGAACCATCAACGACGCCCGCAAAGACCCGGCCTACTCCTCCATTTTTCACGCACCCCGCAGCATCCTGAACCAGAAGATCACCGGTTCCCGACGCTTCGCCGCGCAATCCTACTGCCTGCGTCGGATAAAGGGTGTGTGCAAGGCCTATGGAACCACGGTCAATGATGTGGTGATGGCGATGTGCGCCACCGCGCTACGCAGCTACCTGATGAACCAGGACGCCCTGCCGGAGAAGCCATTGATCGCCATGGTGCCGGTTTCCCTGCGCAAGGATGACAGTTCCGGCGGCAACCAGGTCGGCGTTATCCTCGCCTCACTGCACACCGATGTCACCAGCCCGGTGACACGACTGATGCAGATCCATGAGGACGTGAAAGCCGCCAAGGACCGATACGCCGACATGTCTGCGGAAGAAATCATCAACTACACTGCCCTGACCCTGGCGCCGGCGGCGTTCAATCTGCTCACCGGCATGGCACCGAAATGGCAGACCTTCAACGTGGTGATCTCCAACGTTCCGGGCCCGCGAGAGACTTGCTACTGGAACGGCGCCACGATGGACGGCATGTACCCGGTCTCCATAGCAATGGACCGCCTGGCCCTGAACATGACCCTGACCAGCTACGGCGACCAGGTGGAATTCGGCCTCATCGGCTGCCGACGCACGCTACCCAGCCTGCAGCGGATGCTCGACTATCTGGAAGAGGCCCTGGTCGAACTGGAGGCCGCTGCCGGACTGTAAGCAGCTCGATCAGCCGAAGCGGCGCTCTTCGTTGCGGATGGAAATCTGGTTGTTCAGGGTCCAGAAGTCATACAGCACGCCGATCAGGAACAGGCCACCGGTAAACAGGTAGATGATGCCGGTAATCCACTTGCCCATGTACATCCGATGAATCCCGAACACACCGAGGAAGGTCAGCAGGATCCAGCTTATGTTGTAGCTGACTTCACCTTCCCGGAACCGAAGATCCGCCTCCCGGTCCATGGCCGGAATCAGAAACAGGTCGATGATCCAGCCGATGAATAGCAGCCCCAAGGTAAAAAACCAGATGGTGCCGGTAACGGGTTTGCCGTAGTAAAACCGGTGCGAACCCAGGAATCCGAAGATCCAGAGCAGGTAGCCGATCAGTTTGCTGTGGGTGTCTGGGCGATCTGTCATGTTCGTTCTCATCCTTCTGGGTTCGTAGCTGATTTACACTATAACCCTAGCCTGCATGTGCTGGGGGCTGGCCGGGGGGAAGGAATATTTTCCCTCGGGAAAAACAACTCGCTGCGCTCAGACATCTTTTTCCTGTCGGGAAAATATTCCTTCCCCCCGTCCGTCGAACCATTGTGGCATAGGAGACGAAAAACAAATTAAGGCAGAGCAATAAAAACCCGGACGGCAATCTCCTCTGTCAGCAGGGCGTGGGGTGGGCGTCAGGGCCCAACCTCCGGCGCAGGGTCCGGACCACCCTCGCGAAACTCGCTGGCCGACTTGCCGGTCCACTTCCGGAACGCCCGGCTGAAGTTGGAAAGGTCCGCATAGCCCAGCTCGTAGGCAATCTCGCTGACCGATTGGTTGGTATACCGGAGCAACTGGATCGCCCGGTCTTTCAGCACCGATTCGACAATTTCCCGATAGCTGGTATCCCGGTCCGCCAGCCGGCGTTTCAGGGTTCGGGACGAGACGCAGAAACGCTCGGCCATGGCTTCCAGTGACGGCAACGGCCCGGGCATCATCCGGAGCATGTTGCGGATCGCCAGGACGATGTCACCCTGTTCCTTCAGGGCCTTCTGCAGCTCGAACTCGCACTGGTCACGGGCCATTCGGGAGGCTTCGGCATCGGCCAGGCGCATGCGCACCTCCAGAAGCTCCCGGGGGAACACCATCATTTCGTCGGGCTGGCCGTACTCGAACCGAACCGGAAGCTGGTCGGCAAACCGCTGGTACCAGGGCGGCTCCGGAGCGCTCAGGCGAACGGTGACACCCGGCAGTTTGCCGTCTTCCAGGGCAAAGCCGTGTTTGGCGGCGTCCTCGCGGTCCAGGAGCTGTTCGGTCAGCAGAATCAGGGTGGCGCTGACGGTCTCGGCCAGAAACGGGTAGAGGCCGGGCACTTCGAATTCGGTGCAGAGTTTTACCAGTACCTGATCCCCCGCTTCGGACTGGCTCATACTGAGAAACGGCACCCGCAGGTGCAGGTATCGACGCACAGAATCCAGGGCATCGGCAAAGGTGGGACTGGTTAGGGCCGCGAAGCCCAGGGTGCCGTGGATTGTCAGCCGCAACTCCCGGGCCAGCATAAAGCTGAGACCGTCCTGACCGGCCAGGTTCACGGCCCGCTTGGCCAAGATGATGGCATCAGTGACAAACACCCGGCTGTCGTTAGACTTGAGATCTTCCGGGGTGAAATCCAGGCCTTCATAGAGTACTCGGTCGTTATAGCCCAGTTGCCGGACGGTCTCGGCCAGAACCCGCAGGTAAGCGCCCGGCACCAGGAACAATCCCAGCATCTGCCGTTCTTTGTCCGGACCAGTTGCGCTCATTGGCATTCCTTATTATTGAGTTGGCTGAAGCACTTGAACTGACTCTATCAGATGCCTCCCGCCGGAACAGTGGGGCCCGGCACACCCGGGTCGCCGTCAGCCTGGCCAATCAATTTCCCGCCAGTGTCCCATCCTGATCGACTGACGTCCCCTTTGCGCATTCCTGCCAGACATTGACTGCCCCACACTGGAGCCATGACATCAGCCAGAGTGAGGAGTACACACATGCTGAGCAGCAAAACCGCAGAAAAGAAGACGGCTCCGGTCAACAGAGCCTCCAACACACCCGACAACGTCACCATCACAGCCCAGCGCATGGGTTTCGAGTTCGGTGAGCAGGTGCCCCGTTACTGGGTCGATAACAGCTACACCATCAGCCACATCATGAATGCGCTCTCGGTCCTGTTTCCGCAGGGCGAGCAGTTCTTCGTGGATTCGGTAAGAGCGTTCCGGGACCAGATCTCCGATCCCAAACTAAAAGAGGAGATACGCGGGTTCATCGGCCAGGAGGCCATGCACTCTCTGGAGCACATCGCCATGAACCAGCACGTTCGTAACCAGGGCATGCCGGTGGAAGAACTGGAAAAGCATCTAAAAGTGGTTCTGGGGATCGCCAGGAAGCTGCCCAAGCGTCACCAGCTGGCCATCACCTGTGCGCTGGAGCACCTGACCGCCATGATGGCCGACATGTTGCTGGAGCGTGACGATGTGCGCCAGGACATGGATGAATCCATGCGACCGCTGTGGGTCTGGCACGCGATTGAAGAAACCGAGCACAAGGCGGTTGCCTACGATGTGTTTCAGGCGGCCGGCGGCACCTATGCCGAAAGAGCCTTTTACCTCATGTTCAGCACCGCCGCATTGGGCGTGATGAGCACCTATTTCACCAGCCGGATGATGCTGAACGACCGCAAGAACTTCTCTTTGAAAGACACGGCCACAGGGTCTCTGGCGCCTATGGGGCAAGAATGGCACCTTCTCAAGCCTGATTCCCACATGGCTGGAGTACTTCAAACCCGGCTTCCACCCCTGGGATCACGACAACAGCGACCTGATTGCCCGCTTCAAGGAAGAAATCCAGGCGCATATTGCACCGCAGTACCAAAAAGGTAATCGACGAACCCTGCAGTAATCTTCGGAGTTACGCGGACAAGCAGGTGGGGAGGCCTTTGTTCCGGGAAAAACAACTCGCTGCGCTCAGACATCTTTTTCCCTGCACAAAGGCCTCCCCACCCACTCATCCGCTTGATCTGGCAGAGATCAGCTGCCCGCTTTGGCCACTCCGGATCGAATAACCTCTCCCTTGCGCCAAAGCCGCCATTCTCCCGGCTGGTAGACATCCCACTGTTCATCACTGGTCAGCGGTTCGGTCACGATCACGCTTACGATGTCGTTCGGCGTGGTCTCCGATTCAAAGTCCACCGTCACGTCCGCGTCTTTCAAACGGGCAGGACCAAACGGCGCCCGTCGGGTAATGCTGGCCATTTTGGTGGTGCAGTAAGTGAACAGCCAATCACCGTTACTCAGTAGGAGGTTGAAAACGCCCTGGCTGGCGTAGGCGACAGACAACCAGACCAGGCGGTCGATGATTTCATCGGTTCCGGTATTGCGATCGCAGTGCGTTCGAAGGTGGTTAAGAATATCGCAGAACAGGGCTTCGCTGTCGGTGGTTCCGACAGGCTCGTAGAAGCCCGGAGTCGAACGGAAGGCGGAGAGCTGGCCGTTGTGGGCGAACACCCAGTAACGGCCCCAGAGTTCGCGCATGAAGGGGTGGGTATTGGCCAGGCAGATATCGCCGACGTTGGCCTGGCGAATGTGGCAGATGGCCACTTCGCTCTTGATCGGGTGGGTCTGAACCACTTCGGCGATTCGGGAATTGGCGCTGGCGTCGGCGTCGTGGAAGGCCCGAACGCCTTTGCCTTCGTAGAACGCAACACCCCAACCGTCCTTGTGGGGTCCGGTCTGCCCACCGCGACGGGTAAGGCCGGTGAAACTGAAACACAGGTCGGTGGGCGTATTGGCGCTCATGGCCAGCAGTTCACACATGGGCTACTTCAATCTTGCAGGAGAATGATGACCTCAAGAATACCGTAATCAGCCGGCTTCGACAGTCAGAATCTCAAGCTGACGGGAGTTATGACCAGCCCCTACGACCCGATTCCGCCCGGCTCGCTTGCCGCTGTAAAGCCACCGATCGGCCACCCGGAACAGGCTTTCGGCCTCGCGACCATGGTCGGGCCACTGGGCGATCCCGAAGGAGGCTGTCACCCGGATACGGGCGTCGCCATAGGACAGCTCACGATCCGAGATTCGCTGGCGCAACTCGTCCATCAGCACAAACGCATCCCCCGGCTTCACGTCCCGCAGAATCAGGCCGAACTCCTCTCCACCCAGGCGGCCGACAAAGTCCGTGCTTCTCAGGCGCTCGGTCAGGCATCGGCTGATGTTCTTCAGCACAAAGTCTCCGGCCTCATGGCCCAGGGTGTCGTTCACGACCTTGAAGTGGTCAATATCCATCACCACCAGCGCAAATCCGCTACCGCTACGTTCACCCTCTGCAATGGTACGGTTCAACGTGCCCTGGAAGTTGCTGCGGTTGGCCAGACCAGTCAGCGCATCGGTCTGGGCCATATCCACCAGGCGCTGTTCGGCCTCTTCACGGCGAACCTCATACATGTGAATGAAGGCCAGCATCAGTGCACCGCACAACACCATGTTGAGCAGATCGATCATCGCGTGGGGGCTGCCGACCTGGCCAAGGTGGATGTAGTAGATAACGCCGCCGACGATCATGAAAGGCACGCTGAGAATCATGCCTTCTTTCTTGCCAAGCAGCAGGTAGGCAAGAACCGGCATCATCAGCACCCAGACGAAAGCAGACACCGAGGCTTCCGGTAACAGCATGATCACCAGGAAGAATGCGAACAGGGGTACCAGATAGGCATAGACCCATTGCTGTAAATACGGTGTCGACTTCAGGCGCCAGACGCCGAAATACAGCAACGCGCTGGCACACAACTCAGCACCCCCCACCCAGGGGTAGCCATTGAGGAACTGCAGGCATGCAAAAACCACCAGTGCCGAGCCGGTGACGAGAAAAAGCAGCCGCATCAGTGAGCGGCGATGGCTGTCGCGCAGACCCGAGCGGCTCTGTTCCAGAGTGGCCCCCAGGTCGGAATGGTGAGGCGTATTCATGCTGACTCTTCCTTGGATCAGCCTCCGAGTATAGCCCCGAAAAACTGTTTGTAAAACGTACAACGAGCCCGGCCTTCAGACCCGCTGCACGCTTCGAGTCTTCAGATATAGAGGTTCTTGCGGGAGAAACGCTCCACCAGCGGCTGGTAAGCAGAACCCAGCAGGCGGTTGATCGCATCAATACCCCAGGCGTCCGGGCCCACCAGTATGCGGGACTCATTCTTGAGGATGCCTTTTACAATGGTTTCTGCGGCTTTCTCGGGCGTGGTCATGGCGAGTTTATCGAAGCCTTTACGCTGGGCGACGGCGTTCTCGGACTTGCCCATGCGCGCTGCATTGGCAATGTTGGTGCGGATACCACCAGGATGCACACAACTCACCGCCACCGGCTGGTTCTCCAGCTTCATTTCCTGGCGCAGGGCTTCGGTGAATCCTCGCACCGCAAACTTGGCGGCGTTGTAGGCGCTCTGCTTGGGCACTCCGATCAGGCCAAATACACTGGAAACGTTCACCACATGGCCATCGCCCGAGGCAATCAGATGGGGCAGGAAGGCCCGGGTACCGTGGGCAACGCCCCAGAAATCAATGTCCATGACCCATTTGAAGTCTTCGTCGGTCATCTCACGGACCGTGGCAGAGAGGGCAACGCCCGCGTTGTTGATGACCAGATTGACCTGACCGAAATCTTTCACAACCTCCTCCGCATGGGCAAAGATCGCATCACGATCGGACACATCCAGCCGGTAGGTCTTCACGTCGGCGCTTTCAAGCGCTTCCGCGGTTTCCGCGAGGCCTGCCTCATTGACGTCAGACAGCGCCAGTCGGCAGCCCCGGTCCGCCAGCGATCTGGCGAGCGCGCGGCCGATACCCGAACCGGCACCGGTAACAACGGCAACTTTATTCTTCAGATTCTTCATGGTCACAGACCTCTTAATTGTAGGCACATCAATTAAAGCAGATACTCTAACAATTGCCTGCCTGCGGGATATGGCTTTAGTGAACCAGGCCACATGGCATTCCGGCCACCCTCTGACGGGGCACCCGGTTTCCGGTACAATCCGTTGCCGTTGGCCGGTGCGCGACACCGGCTCTCTACCTCCCCCGAACCTGTGGATTTTCTGTATGGAATGGAGTCTTACGCATTTCTGGCTGATCCTGGCCTTGGTGCTGAGCCTGGCTGAACTGGCCTCTGGTGTCCTGTTACTTCTTGCGCTGGGAATTGCGGCCGCGCTGACCTCGCTGCTGGCCTTTCTGGGCGTACCATTCGAATGGCAGCTGGCCGGTATGGGGCTGTTCTCGGGAATCCTGGTGCCTGTCGCCATTCGCTGGATCCGGCCGCGCTTCTCACCGAAGGGCGTGGCATATGGCACAACCGGTACGGGCGTGGAGCAGGGCCGGCGCTACCAGACCCTGAAGCGGGATTTCGACGGTGCCACGGGCATCAAGGTCAATGGTGATTTCTATCGCCTGCGAGTGACTGACACCGGAGAAACCGACCTTCCGGAAGGAACCGACGTCATTTTCAAACAGTTTGACGGCACCACCGCCGTTGTTGAGACGATCACACACAAGGAACAGTAAGCATGGAACAGTATCTTTCACCCGGGCTGATCATCAGCCTGATCCTGGTCGCTATTGGCATCTTCATCATTGCCAAGGGTCTGGTCATCGTGCGCCAATCCGAGGTCATGGTCATTGAGCGCCTGGGTTCGTTCAACCGGATCCTCGAAAGCGGCGTGAATATTATTATTCCCTTCGTGGAGCGGCCCCGGGCCATCAGCATGCTTCGTTATGTCCGCATGGGAGAGGATTATCATCCGGTGATGAGCGATGAGATCCGGATTGACCGCCGGGAGACGGTTATGGACTTTCCGGGCCAACCTGTGGTGACCACCGATAACGTTACGGTGAAGATCAACGGTGCCCTTTACTATCAGATCATTGACCCGCGCCGGGCTGTTTACGAAGTGGCCAATATGAGCCAGGCGGTGGAAGTCCTGGCGAAAACCACCCTGCGCTCGGTGGTGGGCAAGATGGAACTGGACAAGCTGTTTGAATCCCGCAGCGAGGTGAACAATGCCATCCAGGCCGAGATGGAAGAGGCTGCTTCCAAGTGGGGCGTCAAGCTTACCCGGGTGGAGGTCCAGGACATCAGCATGCCGGAAGAAGTGGAAGAAGCCATGCGCTTGCAGATGGCTGCGGAGCGCAAGCGCCGGGCCACGGTCACCGAAGCCGAGGGTGAAAAATCGGCGGCCATCGCCATGGCCCAGGGCCAGCGGGAGTCCGCCATTCTCAACGCCCAGGGCGATAAGGAATCGGCCATTCTCCGGGCCCAGGGCGAACAGGAGTCCATCCGTCTGGTACTCAGCGCCATGGGCGACTCCGAGGAAAACAAACAGACCGTCATTGGCTACCTGCTGGGCCAGAGCTATATCAAGGTTCTGCCAAATATGGCGAAAGAGGGAGAGCGGGTGTTCGTGCCCTATGAATCCTCAGCGCTGCTGGGTTCCATGGGCATGTTCCGGGAACTGGCCGGCAGCCCCGAGGACACCGTTCGCCAGCATTTGCAGCGCGATGGCTTACGTGGCGGGCTGGTTGGCTCGGCCGGTAACAGTTAAGCCCTGAAAGCTTTCACCCCAGCAGGTTGTCCAGGGGTTGCTCGTAACTGGGGCAAATACCTCCAGGAAATAGGCAACCTCTGGCAGTCCGTCTGCGTCCAACCGCTGGCGGATCTGCCGGGCGGCCGGCTCAAATTCCTTGTTGCCGGCGCGGATCTCCGCCTGGCACTTGAGCCACGCCGACAGCCTGTCGGCGGCTTTGATCAATTCTTTGTCTTCTGCCGGTAACTGCGATTCCCGAACGTAGGGCGAAAAATCCTCCCGCAAATCCTCCGGTAACAGCGCCAGCAGCTCGGCCTCGGCCTTGTGCTCGATATCCCCGAACGCCTCACGCATCACCTTCGAATGGTATTTCACCGGTGTTGGCATATCCCCGGTAATAACTTCCGTCGCATCATGGTAGAGCGCTGCCGCCGCAATGCGGTCGGTGTTCACCTGGCCACCAAAATGGCGGTTGCGGATGATTGCAAGGGCGTGGGCGAGGGTCGCCACCTCCCAGGAATGGGTGGCCACATTTTCCTCAATGGCATTTCGCATCAGCCCCCAGCGTTTGATCCAGCGCAGGCGGGAAACATAGGCGAAAAAATGGCTGGCAACGTTACCCATTACTTACAGACCTGTTTTGCATAAGTTAATAATCTTTTGCTTCAGGTGCACAAAATCCCCGTGCTATTCTGAATGCGTATTCAATTGTTACATAACCGGGGATATCGTGTCCGCCAAAACCCACGTTCGGAAACTGCTGGCCATGCTTGCTGCCGCTATTATGCTGGCAACGGCACCGGTTTATGCAAACGAAACCGAAATCACGGTGGGCGTTTACCACTTTCCCCCAATCGCCAGTGTTGACAACAGCGGCGAAGCCACGGGCCTGCTCGGAGACTTGCTCCACGAACTTGAGCAAGCTCACCCAACGGTATCCTTCCGGGTCTTTCATACCTCCCCCAAGCGCCGGTATCTGGATTTCGATGCCGGCCTTTACGATGTCATCTTCTTTGAAAGCCCGGACTGGGGCTGGACAGAGAGAGCGGTGGATATCAGCCGCCCGATTCTCGCCGACGAAGAACTGTATGTCGCCCTCAAGAAGCCGGGAAGGGACTCTTCATTCTTTGACGATCTGCGAAGCCGTTCCATTGTCGCTATTTCCGGCTATCACTATGGCTTCACCGGTTACGAAACCGACAATTCCGTGCTGGAGCAGAGATTCAACATCGAGTTTTCCGACAGCCACACCCGTAACATCAAGCTGATCAAGGCAGACCGGCCGTCCGTTGCCGAGGTGGCGATTGTCAGCCATTCCTATCTGCAAAGACACCTGGCCCGGCATCCGGAAGACTGGGACAAATTACTGATTTCAAGTGAGCCGGATCAGCGTTATCAGCTCAGCATCATCGGTCGAAAGGCCGGCGGTGCGAGCGCAGACGAGATGCTGCGACTGCTGGCGCCGCTGGTGGACACCGGTCGATACCGGCAACTCGTTGAAAACTGGGGGCTCCAGTTACCAGCCGGTTTCCTGACCGGTTTCGAGGCACCCTGAGTTCACCGTACGTCCAGATTGAACGCCACGATAACGTTACCTTCACCTCCCACTTCCGCATTTCGGGCGGGATCCAGCAGGAATAACTGATCCGCGGGTACGCCGTGGGTTTGCTGCAGGACGTTGCGAAGGGTTACGCCTCGCGAGGAAGCCAGGTTGCTCAACGCCTCTGGCGCCAGTGAGCGCTCACCAGCCAGGTAGGCTTCCCGGGCCTCCTGCCATGCCTCCTCCGACAGGTCCTCCTCACCACTTGCGGTCAGGTCGTCCCGCAACAGGGCAAGGCCATCTGCCTGGGGCTCAACGTTACCACGAATGTTCAGCAACAGGTCCGGCCGGTCCAGCAGCGCGTCTGCCAGAGCGGCCAGCTTTTCCGCCTCACCTTCAGCCAACTGGACACTGCCGGGAATAAAACGAACCTTGCCCAGCTCTTCGCCACTCAGGCCGGCCAGTTCGGCAATCGAGCCGAGCATACTGAACGGCGACGCCGCCACCTTCGCCAAAAGGTTCACAAACGCCCGCATCACTACCTGTCCGACGCTGAACTCCGGGTCGGAAAGGTCCCCACTGATGGGCAGGTCCACTTCGATAACCCCTTTGCTGTCCCGCAACAGGGCCAGACCCAGCTTGACCGGGGCATTGACGGCCTGATCGCTGGCTATCGCGGACCCCAGCTCAAGCCGGTCCATCACCACCATATTGGAGGCATCAATTCGAGAGCCGGCAATCTCGTAATCCAGATTCAGATTCAGCTTGCCACTGTCCACGCCATAGCCCAGGTATCGACCGAAATACGGCGAGAGCGCCGGCAGCGAAACATCCTGCATCATCAGCTGGAGGTCGCTGACGTCCTCGGTTCCGAGTGTGCCAATGGTGCCTTCAAAGTCCAGATCGGCCACGCCTCCGACCCGGCCCCGGATGGAGACCTTGCCCTGCTGCGGGGAAATGTTGCTCAGCCCGGTAACGCTGCCATTCAGCTCATCAAACGACGTGGTGAAGGCTGGGTCCAGAGTGCGATCGGTATATGCCAATTCGCCATTTTCGAGCATCAGCTGGCCAATCCGGAAAATGAACTCCGGTTCGGCATCGCCCGCTCCCTGCGAGTCTTGGGCCGGTTCTTGCTCTTCCCCGGGTCCGGATGTTTTGGCTATGCGTTCCACGTTATGGACACTGTCGGTATTGCGAACGATGTTGATGACCGGCTGGGCCAGGGTTACGGTGCCGATTTCCAGCCGGGCAGGGTAAACATTGTATTCAATCGGCGACAGACGCAGGGTTTGCCATGACACCAGAGACCCGGAACTGTCAGGCAGCTTCAGGTTCAGGCCGGCCACTTCCGCAGTACCGCTAAAGGTGCCGGTGAGCGGGTCCTGCTGACCGTCAAGATCGAGGTTGCCATCCACGCCCAGGGTTCCGTTGGTAATGGCAAGATTGGCGCCTTCCTGAACATAGGGCTCGAAGGCCGTCAGAGACACATCGCTACCGGAAATGGCAGCCTCCAACGTAAACGGCGCAGGGGTTACCTGACCGTTCAATGAAAGTTGCCCGCCACTGGCCAGCCTTCCGGCCAGCTTGTAGGTGACCGGCTCCTCCAATTGATGGCTGAGCTCGCCAATTGAAACCGAGAGCTGTTCAAGGGCAATTTCAGCCGCCGTGGCCGGCTGACTGTCCTGCCATAACACACGCCCCCCGGAGAGCGTTACACCCGCGACGGACCAGCGAAATGGCTCGCCGCCGGCGGAAGCTTCGCCGTTGCTTGCAGCCTCGCCGTCATCGGATGCCAGCGGTGCCAACCAGTCAATCTCTCCGGTTGCACTTCGCGCCATGGCGAGATCCAGATTGTCCAGAGAAACCTGGCCAATACGGACTTCCCGCCGGTTAAGGTCAAAACCGATGGCATCCACAGACAGCATTCCGTTGCTCAACCTGGCCTGTTCACTCTGCTCATCCAGGGCGATGGCAAGATTCTCCAGTTCCAGCTGGCCATTGGTCGTTTCCAGGTAAAAAACGTCTCCGGCCTGCACTTCGTAATCCGAACTGAGGGTGACGCTGCCACCACGCAGGTCATAGGGGAGAAACGGGGCCAGAAAATGGGCCAGGGTTTCATGATCCACCGAGGACACCTTGAGGGTACCGTTGGAATAAAAAGGCGAGACACTCAAATCACCCTGCCACTCGATGGTCTGGCTACCCAATGCCGCCAGCAGGGAATAATCGCTGTCCTGGCCCTCCCGGCGCCAGGTGGCCAGATCGTTCAGGGTCAGATCCAGCGGGATGACCCGGAACTCTGCCATATTCTCCTTGGTGAAATCCCGGAACAGCATTTCACCGCCGTTGAGTTCGATTCGCCCGAAATAAAGCTTAGGCGGCGCGGCCGAGTCGTCGGCTTGCCCGGCTGCCGGCTCTGTCTGGGCAGGCTCCGGGTTGGCTGCCTGCCAGTCTCTGGCGAAATTAACGCTGTAGTCCTCCAGCAGGTCCACCCGAACGTAAGGCTCGTCCAGCTGGATAGCCTCGAAACCGGCGATACCGCGAACCAGCTGGAAAAAGTTCATGTCCACCATGAGGCGGTCGAAGCCAACCACCTGCTCGCCACCACTGTCGGCAGCCGACAGGCCCGAAGCCTCAACCGTCAGGGTAAATGGATTGGTTCGGATATCGGTGATCTCTGCCTGCCAGCCCATCCGCTGATCCAGCTGCTCGGGCACCAGCCGCTCCAGCCACCAGGGAAGAAGCAGGAAACCTGCCAGGGTGTACAGAATCAGAAGGACCAGGAATCCGATCAGCAGATTCCTGGGTAAATGACTGCGTTGACGGCTCTGGGCCACGGACATCTCCTTATAAACGGCGGATTCCCGGGGCAATCTTGCCCACCTGCCTGTTCACAAGGATAGTCGGCCTGGTGCCATTTTGTCAGCTGTGGCGGTTATGACCGGGCAACACCAGCTCCGGGTCAGCGGCAATGTTGGTGTACAGGCCAATCTCGTTAAGGTCCCGTGGCACCATGGCAGCGCGCAACAGCTTGCGTGTGGAATTGCCGGTTGCCGGGTAAGCGGACTGACCGGCGCGCCAGGTGACCGGCATGGCCGGGGTACCAATACGTTGATCAAGCTGCCTCAGCCGTTTATACATGAAGGCATGCTGACTGCCCTCATGATCCGGCACCAGGGCAAAGAAGGCGCTGGCCGAGTACCGGGCCAGGAACACCTGCTCCGACATCTGATCCCGCAGTGCCTCGCTGATTTCCCTGACCACCGCATTCAGAGACTGCTCTCCCATGCCCGTGGCGAGCTCCCGGTAATTGGCGATATCCAGATAAATCAGAGCAAACGGGTTGCCAGCTGCGTTGTCCCGGGCAAGGATATCCAGCAGTCGTTGTTCCAGTGCTGACCGGTTCGGCAGCCCCGTGACGGTATCGGTGAAGGCAAGTTCTGCCACCCGCTTATCCTCTTCCACCTTGAACACCGCAAGTTCCCGCTGGTGTTTCACGTCGAGGACCGTCACCACCAACGCGACGGCAAGCAGCGCGATACAGAAAACGGCCAATGGTATGCCCATCCAGCCTCCGCGCAGACCATTATCAACCGCAGGTACGGCACCTTCAGGAAAAACCATCGCCATCATGCCGGTGTAGTGCATGCCACAGATCGCCGCAGCCATAACCAGGGCGGCCACAAACTGAATGGCCAGGGATCCGGAACCATCCATATGCTGCAGTTTGCGACACAGGGCAAGCGCGGCTCCGGAAGCGACAACAGCAATCACGATGGAAACGATGAGAAACCCGATATTGAATGTCGGCGGGGCAGACATTCGCATCGCGTACATGCCCAGGTAATGCATGACAACAATGCCGCCGGCCATGGACAGCGTGGCACCGATGAACAGGGGCGCTCCCAAACGCTCACGCCCGATGATGTGCAGAGCAACGCCGGAGGCAACCACAGCGGCAAGCCAGGAAACCGCCGTCATCAGAACATCGAACGACATGGCGACGTCCATCGGCATGGCCCGCATCCCGACAAAGTGCATGGTCCAGACGCCGGTTCCCATCAGCAGGGCGCCGGCGGACAGCCATTTTCGACGCTCGCCATCTTTGGCGTTGGTCAATCTGGCGCCAAAAAACAGGGCCGCGTAAGCCGCCAGCACAGCGACCAGAAAGGAAGCGACTACAAGAGGCAGATCGTATTCAGACATAATCTTGTTCAGACCTTTGATTGGTGTGTGCGAACGGGCCAGCTTTCCCTGTACTCAGTACTGACCTGCATAAACGTCCAGAGAGATACGAGTTAGCTGTGAACCGGGTCTCATTCCATTGTTGGATTTATGTAACCGACTCGGACATAAGCAGCGCTGACAGACAGGCCTGAACCCGATATGCTTCGGAGTCGTATTTATCCCGGCCAATTACACTCGAATTTGAGGAAGAATTATGGACATCGGCGATATGCGTCGTGATTTCGAGAGCGAGGGGCTGGATCGCGATGCGCTGGACAGTGATCCGGTCAGGCAGTTCCAGGGCTGGTTTGAGGATGCCCGGGAGGCCGGCATTCTCGAACCCAACGCCATGTCGCTGGCAACCACCGGACGGGATGGCATGCCGGACCTGCGCACGGTATTGCTGAAGTACTTCGACGACCAGGGTTTCGTCTTCTACACCAACTACGGCAGTCGGAAGGCCAGGGAGATGGAAGAGAACCCGCAGGCGGCCCTGCTGTTCCCCTGGATCGGACTGAACCGACAGGTACGGATCCAGGGCGCCGTAGAGAAAGTGAGCAAGGCTGAATCCCTGCGCTACTTCGCGTCGCGGCCAAGAGGCAGCCAGATTGGCGCCTGGGTTTCCGAACAGAGCAAGGCCATTACCTCCCGGGGACTGCTGGAACAGAAAGTGGCCGAGATCAAGCGCAAATTCAGCGATGGCGAAGTGCCCCTGCCCAGTTTCTGGGGCGGTTATCGCATCGTTCCCGACCGTATCGAGTTCTGGCAGGGCCGACCCAGCCGGCTTCACGACCGCTTTGAATATGTGAGGGAAGGCGATGGCTGGCTCATCCAACGACTTCAGCCCTGATACCCGACCCGCTATCTGGCTGTGCCACCAGACGGACGGGCCGGAGATTGCCCACCCGCACTGGTTGACCGACTACGAACGCCAGACGGCGAGCAAGTTCAGCGGCCCCCGGGAAAGGGAGTACCTGTCGAGCCGCTGGCTGATTCGCCAGGCCATTGGCAAATCAGCCAGGGTATCGCCACAGCACTGCTGCCCGGTTGCCGGCCGGCCGAATGCCTCCGGCACACCCGAAGGCTGGCGCTTGTCCCTCAGCCACAGCCAAGGTTTGTCCGCCTGCGCCACCCGCTCGGGCTCACCGATTGGGCTGGATCTCGAGCCTTGCCAGCGCCACGCCCAATGGCACAAGGTGGTGAAACGCTGGTTTTCCCCGATCGAGCAGGAATGGCTGTTCCGGGAAGACGACTCCAACACCTTCCTCAAGGTGTGGACCTTGAAAGAAGCCTGGCTGAAAGCCACAGGAAGGGGCATTGCCGGTAACCTGCAGACCCTCGAGGTGCGCAAGAATTTCGAGATCTACGGCGACCAGCCTGAACAGGACTGGCAGGCCGCCTGCTGCTACATTGAGGGCTATCTGGTAACCGTGGTGTATCGGGGAAGCCGACCGGTATGGCCGGAGATCACATTACTTGAGCCGCCGCCACACGACTTTGCCCTGGTGGATGCCGAGCCCATAGAGGCCTCTTGGGAACCGTTGTTCCAGCGCACTATTCGACGCAAAAGCCCGTAGTACGAAACCGGGCCAGACACAGATAATACAGGTCAGTATATGGATAACCCGGAACGCTGCCCATGGTGTGGCGACGACCCGCTTTACGTGCACTATCACGACACCGTGTGGGGCCGTCCCGAATACGACGACCTCGCGCTGTTCGAAAAACTCTGCCTGGACGGCCAGCAGGCCGGCCTGAGCTGGATCACCATTCTGCGGAAACAGGAGAATTATCGCGCCGCCTACGACCACTTTGATCCGGAAAAAATCTTGCATTATGGTGAATCCCGGGTGGAGGAGCTGCTGACCAACCCGGGCATTATCCGCAACCGGTTGAAGGTTCAGTCGATCATCAAGAATGCCCGGAGCTATCTGGATTTGCGTGATAAAGGCATAGGGTTCAGCGATTTTCTCTGGTCCTTTGTTGAGAACCAGCCGATCCAGAACCGCTGGCGATTCTTTTCCGAGGTTCCCACGGCCACGCCGGAATCCGAAGCCATGTCGAAAGCCCTGAAAAGCTCCGGGTTCACCTTTGTCGGTCCTACCATCGTCTATGCGTTTATGCAGGCAACGGGCATGGTGAACGACCATCTGGTGGCCTGCCCTCAACACCGGGAGTGCTATTTACTGAGCCAATGATCTCAATAGACTGGGGGGTCGTAAGTTCTGGAGTGTTTCAACCCTCCGGAGCTTTACTGTGCGAATCACTCTCGACCAACTGAGAAACATGCAGAGTCCTGTCATCGACCTGCTTGAGATCCTGTCGCTTGAGGGCCAACACTACATGGCCCGCCTGATCATGGATGACAAACCGCTGCTGCTTTCCGAGAAAAACGGCACCACCAGCCTGTTCCGGAGCGCCTGGCAGATTCAGGATACCCTCGCCTCCTTCGATGTCCGGGAAACCCAGGTGGTGCACCCTTCCGCCTACCATGAAATGGTCGGCATGGAACCCGCAGAGATAGAACCCATGCGAATCAGGGTGCAGAGGCAGAAAACGTGATTGCTGTTGCAAGACTCGCCATACTCGTTGGCATCGCCGGACTCATTCCGTTTATCGGGATTCTGGCAGGGCTGTTTTTCATGCCCCAATACAGCATTGGCCTGCTCGGCTACTTTTACCTCTACAGCGCCGGCATCCTGGCCTTCATGGCCGGGGTTTACTGGCCCATTGCCATGCAGCTGGACAATTGCTGCTATCCCCTGTCACCCCTGGTGACCATGTTGCTCAGCCAGGTATTTTTTGTTGCCGCAGGCATTGGCCTTCTGCTCCCGGTCACCGGTCAGATTCTTCTGTACACCATCGCCTATCTCGCCCTTTACCTCGTGGATGCACGCTGGATGCGAGTCTACTGGCCAGTCTGGTATTTGCGTCTGCGGCTGATTCTTACTTCGGTGGTTCTGGTCTGCCAACTGACAGCGGCCGCCTGGTTCTTCCTTGTCCACACGGCTCACTGATTTTCCTGGGGATTGCGGAGCCTGATCAGCGATCAGGCTCCGAAGGCATCTTCTGCGGTTTCAAAACGACTCTGCAGCTTTCTCAAGGCCGTCTTCTCGATCTGACGGACCCGCTCACGGCTGATGCCGAGATCATCCGAGATAACCTGCAGTGTTTCAGGCTCTGGCAGGTCAAGGCCGTACCGGCGTGACAGAATATCCTTCTCCCGGTCACTCAATTCGCTGAGCATGGACGTCAGGGTTCTGCGGCGATCCCTGTCCGACATCGGGTGGTCCGGTGCCGTCTGGTCACCGGCGTCCAGACTGTCGCCCAGGGTTACTGAGCCATCTTCCACCAGCGGTACGTCGGTGGAGAGCTCTCTGGTCGCCAGCGCCCGCAGCTCGCCGATCCTGGACGGACTTGCTTCCATCTCCCGGGCCAGCTCGGATTGCGAGGGCGTCCGCCCGAGATTCTGGTGCATCTTGAGGGACACCTTGTGCAGCTGGCGGATCTCGTCCACCACGTTCTCCGGTGTATGCACCAGGCGGGTCCCACGCTGCAGACAGCGTTTGACTTCCTCGCTGATCCACCAGTAGGCGTAGGTCGAGAACCGGAACCCCTTGGTGGGATCAAAACGCTCAACCGCCTTGATCAGGCCGACGTTGGCGTCCTGGATCAGGTCCGACATGGGGATACCGTGCTGGCCGTAACGGCGGGCAATGTGAACCGCCAGGCGCAGGTTACTCTGGATCAGCTTGCGCCTACAGGCAGTCGCCAGGTGAAACGCCCGGCGACATCGTGAGGAAAAGGCACACGCATCCCCAAGACTACCGATCACTTCCCGGAACGTCTGCGGAGTCTCCTCCGGCAGGGCCAGTTCGGTACTGATGATTCGATAACAGAGCGTCAGTTTTCGGGAGAGGCGGCGTTCGGCCGCATCCGTCAGCAGTTCATACCGGGACGCATCCCTGAAGTACAGCCCGACCAGGGAATCCCTTTCACCATCGTTGGGCGTTGTCGGAGACGGTCCCAGCCTTTCGGTCTTTTGCATGACTAGGGTACCGGTCAGAATTTACATCAAAGAATACGATGTGCCGGTGCTGATGGATTTACGGGGGAAGGGTAGGTAAAAACCCACAGGCGGAGCGAACTGTCCACCTGTGGGGGCTGCTATTGCGGCAGAGCCATTGGCCGCTCAGGCGGCGACAATGGCGTACTCGTGATTGTGGGGCTCAATCAGAACTCCGTGCAAAGCCACGATGGCCTTCTCGTAGTCATCCTCGTCCACCACGAACTGGATATCCACCTGACGCATGCACTGGTGTAGGGCCAGAATGCTGATTTCCTCATCCGCCAACGATTTTACGGAACGGGCCAGAATACCCGGCACCTTCATATCGCTGCCGATAGCCGAGACCACAGCCACCTTGCGGGTATTGATTTCCGCGTTGGGGAACTCTTCCTTCAACGCCTTGACCACCCGCTTGACGTGTTTCAGGGTGCTGCCCACGTAATGGGTAATGGTGTTAGCGTTGGTGTCCTTGGACATGAACCGAACCTTGAAACGGCTCAGCACGTCCAGGATACGCCGGTCGGAACCGGGCTCACCCTGCATGTCCTGATCGAAGACTTCCACGGCAAACACGCCCTTGGCGCCGGCAATGATCTCTACCTGGGGCTTCTCACTGACGTAATCGCCGGTGATCAGGGTGCCGGTGTGCTCCGGCTCGAAGGTATTCATCACCCGCAGCGGAATCTCGTTCTGACGCATACCCTTACCGGCACGGGGATGAATCGCTTCCATACCCAGATTGGCCAGCTGGTCTGCGACGTCGTAATTGGTGCGACCGAGGGGAACCACCTTGTCTGCACCAACGATGTTGGGGTCGGCTGAGCTCAGATGGTATTCCTTGTGGATAATCGCTTCGCGGGCCTCGGTGATCACTGCCACCCGACTGAAGGTCATCTCGCTGTAACCGCGGTCGAAGGTGCGCATCAGACCTTCCTTGCACTGGGCGTAACCGGTCACGATCGGCAGCTCACGGGTAAGGTCCACGGCATCAAACGCCTGCTTGAGCTTTTCGTCCAGCGGCAGCAGTTCGTTATCGCGCCAGCCGGTCAAGTCCACAAAGCGGGCATTGATCCCTTCCTGCTGGAGTTTCAGGGCGGTGTTGAAGGCACTGTGGGCCTCGCCGATGCCGGCCAGCATTTCCCGCACTGTCAGCAGGTGTTCTTCCAGCTGGAACTGGCCATAGGAACACAGGCGCTGCAGATCGATCAGGCAGCCCCGCACACCCTCGATACGGTCGGTGATGAACTGGTCCGCCTGCTGCTTGAGCATCGGGTCCTCGAACAGCTCGCCGTTGATGTCGGTCAGGAACTTGACCAGCTTGGTCAGATCGTCGCCCCAGGCCCAGTCCGACTCGGCATCCGCAAACAGGGCGTAGACGCCCGGCTCACCGGTCTTCTTGTGTTCCAGCAGCTCGTTGGTCACGCCGCCGTAGGCAGACACCACGAAAATGCGCTGGTACAGGTTGTCCTTCTTGCGATTACCGATAATGATGTTGTCACGAACGGCCTCGTAATTACTCATCGAGGTGCCGCCGATTTTCTCAACGGTATGTAGTTGGCTGGTCATAATCTTGCCTTTGCTATCCTGCAGCATGAATGTCCGGAGGTGCGGGCGTCTTACGACGCCTCGCTGAGCCCTTCCTGCATGATTTCGTCCACACTTTTCGCCAGCAGGGCAGCCCCTTTCTTCAGGTCTTCCTCGCTGGTCGTCAGCGGCATCAGGCACTTGATGACTTCATCATTCGGACCACTGGTCTCGATGATCAGGCCGTGCTCGAAAGCACGTTTGGTAATCGGGCCTGTAATATCTGCGTGGGTTGCTTCGATACCACGCATCAAACCGCGCCCCTTCATTTTGAACTGACCGGGGTACTTGTCGCAAATCGCCTGCAGGGCATCGCCCAGCACCTTGGTCTTGGCCTTCACCTCATTGGCGAACGCATCATCTTTCCAGTAGGTCTCAACAGCGGTGCGGGCGGTAATGAACGCCATGTTGTTGCCGCGGAAGGTGCCGTTGTGCTCGCCCGGATCCCAGACGTCCAGTTCCGGCTTGAACAGAACCAGGGCCATCGGCAGACCGTAGCCACTGAGAGACTTGGACACGGTTACGATGTCCGGCTTGATTCCGGCAAACTCAAAGCTGAAGAATTCGCCGGTGCGGCCATTACCGGCCTGGATATCGTCCAGGATCAGCAGGATGTCGTGCTTCTTGCACAGCTCGGACAGTCCCTTCAGCCATTCCGCGCGACAGGCATTCAGACCACCTTCGCCCTGAACCGCTTCCACAATCACCGCCGCCGGCAGTTCGAAACCGGAGGAGCCGTCGCTCAGCAGTTTGTCCATGATGGCCAGGGTGTCGACATCGTCGCCCAGGTAGCCGTCGTAGAACATGAAATCGACGTTACCCAACGGAGTGCCAACACCGCCCCGATGGTGCTTGTTACCGGTGGCCGCGACAGCGCCCATGGTGACGCCGTGGAATCCGTTGGTGAAGGAAATAATCCCGTTGCGCCCTTTGACCTTACGGGCCAGCTTCAGGGCAGCTTCCACACAGTTGGTGCCGGTGGGGCCGGTAAACTGCATTTTGTAGTCCAGGCCACGGGGATCCAGGATGTGCTTCTTATACGACTCGATGAAGTCGTGCTTGGCCGTGGTAAACATGTCCAGGCCCTGGCTCACGCCGTCTGCCTCGATGTACTCAAGCAGTGCCTTCTTCAGAGTGTCGTTGTTGTGGCCGTAGTTCAGGGAACCGGCGCCGGCCAGAAAGTCGAGGTATTCCTTGCCATCCTCGGTATACAGGTGTGCGTTCTTGGCACGGTTGAAGATAACCGGAAACGCGCGGCTGTATACACGAACTTCGGATTCGGTCGACTTGAAAATTTCCATGGTCTTGCCTCTTAGCATGTCAGGTTCGAGGTAGATGCGCGGGGACTCACCGATTATACAGATGTCGGTCGCGACGAGCCCGCCGTGCGTTGGTTAAAGCCTTGTGACAGACCTACCTCAGTGGTCTGTCGGCTAGTCCAATACACAGTCTTTCAATCAGTCAGGGCCGGCGTGCGCCGGCGCTGAACTCGGGCTCTCAGACAGGCTTCGTGAAGGGACCTATGCGCAGCAGGAACTCGGAATCGTGCTTGCCGCCAAAGTGGGTCTCTTTCTCGAAGTGCTCGTGGTAGGTGAGCTCGGCTCCCATGTCACGGGCGAATGACCGGAACAACGCCCAGGAGGCTTCGTTGTCTGCGGTAATGGTCGTCTCCATGTGCGTTACGGCTTTGCACACATCGCGGCTGACGATTTCCTTAAGCATCCGCTTGGCGAGGCCCTGTCCACGACCTTTCTCGTGGACCGCCACCTGCCAGACAAACACGGTATCGGGCTGTTGGGGAGGGATGTATCCGGAGATAAAGCCGACCAGATCGCCGTCCTTCTCCGCGGCCACGCCGGTTTCGGCAAAGTGGCTGCACTGCAAAAGGTTGCAGTAAATCGAGTTCGGATCCAGCGGTGGGCATTCATCCACCAGCTGGTTGAGCCTGAAGCCATCATCTTTCACGGGTACACGAAGCTTGATGGCGTTGGTATTCGATCCTTCTGTTGTCATAACGTGATCAATTCATCTCTAGAAGTTGGTGCAGAATTATATAGACCACAAAATATATTTCAAGTCAGGCCAGAAACCCACCCACGAAAAGGCAGCGGCCTACTCTTTCAGGATAGACCGAATTGACGCATTCGCCAGTGACAAAATGGTTAAATAAGAGAAGGGAAAATCACGTCGTCAGCAGTCAGGGAAGTGCCATTCAGAATGCGGTTTCGGTAGGACACGGCTGCGGGCGAACCGGACGGCCAGAGCCGGTCAAACTCGGGCAGCCAGGCTTCCAGAGAGAAAGATACCGGCAGCAGGGACACATGCAAACCCTGGCGCTGGATACCAGCAACAGGCTCAATGACGGGGCTGGAGAAGCCGATCCGGGTAATCAGCCCGCGGGGGTCCGACTGCAGGTTACCCATGCCCGCGGAGCCGTTGTTAACCACCACCCGACTCCGCTCACCGACCAGGCCCGACCAGAGCACCGGGAGGCAGGTGTGAGTCGAGGCAATCACGTCTGCTTCCGAGGCCAAAAACCACTCCGAAAGCTTGTTGTCGTTACCCTCGGCAAACGCTTCGTGGGCCAGCCCCAACCGGCCAGGGACTCCGGATCCCCGTGCACCACCAAAACCTTTAGTCCTCCAAATATAAGACACCAATACCTTGGCAGCAGTGACAATCGTCGCTGGATATCCGGGTGCTCCGCGGCAACACCCTGAAGGCGCTCCATGATCCGGTTCGACCGCTCCACAACACCCTGGTCGACGGAATCCGGATAGGCGCAACCACAGCCGGCACCGGCACTGGGTTGCGCCAGCTCGTAATCCACATTGCCCAGACTGACGGTATGATCCAGCACCCGGTTGTTGATATTCCGGAACAGGCTGTCACTGACGTTGAACCAGTTGAAGTCGCCGTTGAACACCAGCCTTACCCGATGCCCCTGCCGCTCTTCCGCCAGGGCCATCTGCTCGATCTCATCAAGTGCCCAGGGGTTACCGTAGAGCCCGCCGATAATGTAGAGCACATCTTCGGAAACCGAGCGGGGCTCCTGGCACAGGGCCCCGGCGGAGTATCGATACGCCAGCGGACAGCTGCGACCTTCGGTCATGGCTTCAGGCCTCACCGGCAGCCAGCGAGCGCCCGGCAAGACGCCGGAGCAGCAAAGGGGCAAAGAAACCGGCGGTACAGATCAGGAAGCCGTAGGCGTTTACGCCCAGCAACATGGCGTATTGGCCATCGCCAATAGCCCAACTGGAGGGAATCAGCCCAACAGCCAGCAAGACACCAAGGCTCAAGCCGGTCCAGAAACTCAGATGGAAACTCCAGGGCGACCACCTGGTGAAACCGTAGAAAAGGAACACCGGCGCCAGCCCCATGACCATCGTTCCGGAGATAGTGGTGGCCTTGAGGATATCGGTACCGGCAAACATGGGCAGGTTGCCCGCGAAGGCGAAGATAATCATCACCACAGCCCCCACCCGCATGCTCGGCAGCTTGTCAGATGCACGCTTTGCAAGTCGGGGAAGATCCACCGCCAGTGACTTCGCTAAAGAGGTAAATGTGGAATCGAGGGTGGAACCGGCCGAGGTCATCATAACCACGCTCATAAAGAACAACGCCGCCAGCCCCAGGGACTGCCCCACCGCCGCCGGCGCATTGCCCATGGCCTCGATGCCGTTAAGCCGGGCATGGACACCCACCAGACTGAAGATAAACACCGCCACAAAGCCCAGCAGCCCGGCAACCACAAAGCTTTTGAGCATGGTCTTTTCCTTGTTCACAAAACCCCGGTCGGTCAGCACCGGATCGTGGAACGGATAGCTGAACAGCTGCAGCAGAGCCACCAGCAAGAGATCAAAGCCGGCATTGAGCCGGAACTCACCATTGGTCAGCAGGGCGCTGGTATCGTTGGCCGGAATGATCAGGAACAGCACGGCACCCACAAAGAACACAAACACGAACGCCTGAATCACATCGGTGAAAATCGACGACCGCAGCCCGCCCTTCAGGCTGTAGGCCAGGGTAAACACCGTAAACAGCATCGCCGCCGCGTAATACTCCCACTCACCGGGCAACCCGAAATAACCGCCAACTACCGCAGTGTTACTCCAGACCTCGTTGTAAAGCCGGATCAGAATCGCCGCCGCAAACGCCAGACTGGCCAGCCGGCCAAACCGGGAGGTCAGAAAATCCTGCAGACTCCGCGCCCCGGTCTGCGTCCGGATCAGGTAGATCACATACCCCGCCACCGGAATCGACAACCAGTAACTGGCATAAGCCAGACCGCCCACCACGCCATAAGCCGCACCCAGGTTGGCCGCATTGGTTACCGACTTGGCAAAGATCCAGCTGATAAAAATACTCGCCGTCAGCGACCACTGCCCCACCGGGTTGCCCTGGTCATCGGCGCCTTTATAGAACGAATTCGCGTTCTTGCTCTTCGGCGACAGCCAGTACATCACCACGCCATAGACCAGCAGAAATCCCCAGAACAGGGAGGCCTCTGTGAAATTCATGTTTTCTTTCCTTTATTCTTTGTCGTCTTCCGGGGCTCATCCCGGGGTTTCTGATTTGGTGCTTTTCGGGGCAGGCCGGTAGGGTGTTCAAAAAAACGCCCGTGAACCCATCCATGGGGGGCTTGGTCGCGCCGTCCATGGCGCTCCACATTTTTTGAACGCCCTACCGGCCTACCCCTTGTCCAACCTGAGTTTTGGCTTCCCCGGAGAAGGAGATAACCAGCAAACCGCCTTGGCGAACCCTTAAACCCGTTCTGCTTTTTCTGTCTTTCCTTCCCACTCAGCAACCGAATAGCAAAGCCGTACCCGCGGCCTGGGTGGTGAGATTATTTTCCCGCCAGGAAAAAGATGTCTGAGCGAAGCGAGTTGTTTTTCCCAAGGGAAAATAATCTCACCTCCCAGGCCGCCAATGACCTGCCATCAGTCCTGAGAGGTCCAGAACCAAAACTCAGGAAGGCGCCGAACAACTGGCCCCAAAGCGGTAACAGGAAAAACACCGGTGATGCCGCAACATAATGCGCTCGTCCATGCTCTCGGCCAGCGTACCGCCGAGGTCATACTGCGGATCATCATCCACCAGCGTGCAGGCATACACCCGAACCTGATCGCCCTTCTTCACCAGCATCCGCGTATAAGTGCACATGAAGTGGGAACGAGCCTCTTTGGTCGGATACTTCTCCATACAGGTCTCGGTAATCTCCGGGCTGCCGTCTTCCGAGCCGGGGGTACCCAGATCCGGAAACGCGGTAAACGCGAGGTTCTCCGGAATCCTCCATTCCCGGAAGATGTCACGGAAAGCCGCCTCGACATCCGACGGAATTTCCTCCGGATCCGTCTGGCGGGCAATGGATACCTTGAAACCCTGTTCGATCAGCCAGTGGATGCCCTCCAATGCCTGGTCGAAGCTGCCGTCACCGCGATCCTTGTCGTGCCGGGCGCGGTCGGGGAAATCCAGGCTGACCCGGAAGTGGATCGGATAGGGGTTGTCCAGCAATGGCTGCACCTGATGCCGGCGCTTGAGGAGCGGCTCGGTGGCATTGGTGAGTACGAAACAGGGCCGGTGCTGGCTGGCATAATCCAGGATATTGACGAAGTCACGGATCACAAAGGGCTCACCGCCGGTGAAGGAGAACTGCTCCACACCCATGTCGATGGCTTCGTGGATAAACGGCTTCACGTCGCTGAGTTTCATACCCGGAATCCGGCCATCACCGGGATGGGAGCCTTCCAGGCAGAAGGGGCAGGCCAGGTTGCAGGCGGTGCCGGTGTGAATCCATAACTCTTTGAGTTTGTCCGCGTCGATGTAACCCCGGGGGTCACCGTTGCGGGTGTGGGTCCAGCTATCGCGGGCCCGGGGTTCCAGGACTTCCACGGCCGGAATACGTGTACTGCGGGCCGGTCTGGTTTCAGTCAGGGGCATGGATGCTCCTCGGTTGATCAAAACTTGGAGCCACAGACAGGGGCGAGGCTGTTTTGTTACAGCCATCGCCCGATTTTTTTCAGCCTGTGGTCACTTCTTTCTGTTTCAGCGGCTGGTTTCCACCCTTGCCGCGGCGCCAGCCATGGAGTTTCTCCAGAAGCTTCAGGATACCTTCGGGCGCATGGGCTCGTTTCCATTCACCGGCCGCGTACTTGGCTGACTCGTTCCAGGTCGGGTACGGGTGAATGGTGCCCAGGATCTTGTTCAGGCCCAGGCCATGCTTCATGGCCAGGGTGAACTCGGCCAGGATTTCCCCGGCGTGACTGCCAACAACAACGGCGCCCAGGATCTTGTCCTTGCCCGGCGGGGTCAGCACCTTGATAAAGCCATGATCCTCACTCTCGGCAATCGCCCGGTCCAGGTCATCCAGACCATAGCGGGTTACCTCATAGGCCACGCCCTGAGCCTTGGCTTCGGCTTCACTGAGCCCCACCCGCGCCACTTCCGGCGAGGTAAAGGTCACCCAGGGCATCACCCGGTAGTCGACCCTGAATCGCTTGAACTGACCAAACAGGCCGTTTACCGCTGCGTACCAGGCCTGGTGCGCCGCCGCTTGGGTGAACTGGTAGGGGCCAGCCACATCGCCGCAGGCAAAAACGTTCGGATAACGCAGGCTCATATCCTCTTCCACCGGCACGGTTCCGTTCGGCAGGGTGTCCACGCCGATCCTGTCCAGATTCAGGCCGGCGGTATTAGCCCGGCGACCGACAGCAACTACCACTTCGTCAAAAGGAATGCGCACCCGCTCACCTTCGTGCTCACAGTAGGCAACCTTCTCTCCCTCTTCTATACGGAACTCGGCGGCGGAATGTTTCAGCCGGACATCCACACCGTCTGCCTGGAACTGCTTCAGAACCAGTTCGGAGACATCCTCATCTTCCTTCGCCAGCAGGCGCTCGCCCATTTCAACCTGGGTCACCTTGCTACCCAGCCGAGCGAATGCGTGGGCCAGCTCCGAACCAATCGGGCCGCCGCCCAGCACCAGCAGACGTTCCGGTTGGTCCTGCAGCTCCCACAGGTTGTCGGAAGTCAGCGGCTGCATGTCTTTCAGGCCGGAAATCGGGGGTACCGCAGGCTTGCCACCAGTGGCAACGACAATGCTGCGGGAGGTCAGGCGTTCGGTGCGGCCATCATTGTGCCGGACCTCAAGCTCCCAGGGCGACACAAAGCTGGCTTCGCCAGCAATGCAGTCCACTCCCAGCTTGCGGTAACGCTCCGGGGAATCGTGGGGCTCCACTTTCGCGATAACATCCTTGACCCGGTTCATGATGTTCTTGAATGAACCTTTAACGGGCACCGATTCCAGTCCGTAACGGTTGGCATGACGCATAGTGTCCGCTGCCTTGGCACTGCGGATCAGGGCCTTGGAGGGCACGCAGCCGGTATTCAGGCAGTCGCCACCCATCTTGTGCTTTTCAATCAGCGCCACCTTGGCTTTCACTGCTGCGGCAATGTAGGCAGAGACCAGACCGGCAGAGCCACCGCCAATAACCAACAGGTTGTAATCAAAATGCTCGGGCTTTTGCCAGCCGGCATACACTTTGCGGCGACGAATAAAGCCCACCACAAACTTGGCAATCAACGGGAACAGACCCAGCAGGGCAAAGGACAGCAGCAGATCGGCGGAGACGATGTCGCCGGTAGACTGAATCTGGCCCAGCTGGGTACCGGCGTTCACATAAACAAAGGTGCCGGGCAGCATGGCAATCCAGCTCACCAGAGCGTAGGTGCGAAGCTTCATGGCCGTCAGGCCCATGGCCAGGTTGATCAGGAAGAAGGGGAACACCGGCACCAGGCGCAGGGTTGCCAGGTAAAAAGCACCGTCTTTTTCAATGCCCCGGTCCATTTTGGCCACCGTCTCCCCGTAGCGCCGGCGCAGGGTATCCCGCATCAGGAAGCGGGCCACAAGAAAGGCCAGGGATGCTCCGACGGTTGAGGCAATGGAGACCGCTGCCAGGCCATAAAGATTGCCGAAAAAGGCACCACCGGCAAGCGTCATTATCGTAGCGCCTGGCAATGAAAGCGCTGTCACCACGACATAAACACCAACAAAACCCAAAACCGCAACCAACAGATTCTGATCGATCCAGTTACCCAGAGACTGCTGGTTTTCCTTGAGGTTCTCGAGAGTCAGAAGCTCGCTACCGCCACTGACAACAAACCCGGCGACCACGGTCGCGAACAGCGCGACCAGAATCCATTTCTTGAGTGTCATGAATTAATCCTTTGTTTCTTGAACGTGATAACGAAGAGACACCCGAACTTTGAAAGTGTTACATCAGGCCCTTACGTTCTGTTTTCGTTATCGGCTTTACGATGTTGTACGTCGTTCAGCCACGCATTGTGTCAACGATTGCTCATGAATATCTAACAATTTGATCACGCATCCTCCGGGTCATACGTGGGGAACTTTTCAGCGACCTAGCAAACTTACTGCTATTCTTGAACAATTGCTCATGAAAGGAAACGGTCATGACCGATTCAAGCCGCGATAATGAGGCACAACTGATTCAGGGGATGAAAGCGGGCGACAATCAATCCTTTCAGGAAGCGGTACGTGCCTATACGCCTGGCATGCTGGCCGTCGCCCGTTTCTATCTGGACCATTCCAGCGCAGAAGAAGTCGTTCAGGATTGCTGGGTCAAGGTTATTGATGCCATCCGGAACTTTGAAGGTCGGTCAGGTTTGAAAACCTGGTTGCACCGTATCGTTGCCAACCGTTGCAAGAATCGGCTTCGTTCCGCCAACAGGGAAGTTCCGACCGATTTTTCAGAGAGTCTCGAGCCAGAACTGGCCAATCGCTTTAACGCCAAAGGCCGATGGGACCTGCCGCCCAAACTGCAGTTTCACGACTCTGCCGATACCCTGATGGAAAACGGCGCCCTCAGCGATTGCCTGGACAAACACCTCTCTGCACTACCGGAGACCCAGCGCTCGGCCCTGATGCTGTACGAAGCTCATCAGCACAAATCCGATGATGTCTGTAACATTCTGGATGTCAGTGCCTCTAACCTTCGTGTACTTTTGCACCGAGCGAGGCAAAAGATCTTTCTCATGGTGGAGACCTTCCAGGAGACCGGCGAATGCTGATGTGCAAGGATCTGGCCGTCATTGCCAGTGATTACATTGATGGCGAACTGCCTGTTCTCCAGAAGATGTCAGTCAGGATGCACCTGATGATGTGCAGGCACTGCCGTACGTTTATCGGCAACCTTCGTGCGAGCACCGACCTGTTGCAAGCGCATTCCTCCGGGCAGCCAGACGAAGAGCTTATCCGCAGGATTGACGAACGTGTGGCCAAGGCGCTAAAAGAAGGGCCCCGCAACCCTACGAACCGGGACCCATTCTGATCAAGTTGTCGCAAGATTATCGAGGCCGGCTTCAGTCTGCCTCGAATACATCGGTATCCGGATGAAAGGTATACCAGGCAAACCAGAACGCCCGGATCGCCGGAAGAAGGTTGCCTGATTCGTCGCGCAATTCCGCCGACGGCACAAGAGCATTGCCAAGCTCAAACCCATTCTTTGTTTGACTTAAAGCCGGCTGGGCAAACAGCAGCAAGGCCGTTGCCAGAATCAAAGGGTTGTTGAATCTATTCATGGCTCCTCCCGGGGATGCCCAGCTCCCCCAGTCGCTGATGCACAGCGATGCTATTGCTTGTCGATAAACTTTTTCTGTTCCACCCGGGAATACTCCGTTAGCGCCGCCAGCTCCTCGGAGCCCCATTCAAGCGGTTCTGCAGCCATCGGTGCCACCATGCAGATCTGAACCATTTCATCCAGGTGCACCATATCCATGCCGAAGTCACGCTGCCCCATGGCCACGACATGAGGGTATTCATTCTTGAACGTGGCGTTGTAGCCAGCGCCATTGGCATGACAGGTGGCGCAGGAAAGGCCGTTGGAAGAAAGGCGGGTGTCGTTGAAAAGCTTTTCGCCCTGGGCCCGCAGATCAGCCACATTGCCCTGATAGGGCGTATAGCCCTCGGGACGGCGAACCGCGTTTTTCAGCTTGGCAGCCACGCCTTCGCCTTCCGCCTCACCTTCAGCTTCACCCTCGGCTTCCCCTTCAGCCTCGCCTTCACCTTCTGCGTGGCCCTCTGCTTCACCCTCGGCGCGAGCTTCTGCTTCGCCCTCTCCTTTCGCGGAACCTTCCGCCTCGCCCTTGGCCTCGCCTTCAGCCTCCCCCTGGGCGGCCTCGGCCGAAGGGATCAATCCAAGCCCGGGGCCACTGCTCGCATTGAAGCCGGCCACGGCCACCACCGTCATCATGGGAACCGACACCATGAGATTTCGGGACAGTTTTCGTAGAAGTTCCTTTCGATTTTTGTCATTACACATATGGGCAACCTCCGTTTATGTATTTTTGATGCAGGATCTCAGGCGCTTCTGGCCAATCCCGAGGCCTGCCGTTGCAGGTACCGCAAAGTCGAGGGGTGAACCCCGAACTCGGCACCGACTTCCAAGCCCGCCTGTTCGGCCAGCATGCCGATAATCGCCATGTGATGAATGGTATGGCTGGCCAGGAATACCAGTTCCCGATCCACGCTGGTCTTGACTACCTGCCCCTGTTCGTCGCTGGTATGCAACATGGCAAGCCCGTCGGAATGGTCCACGCTGAATCGGCTACGCAACGTCCGCAGAATCTCCGATAATCGATTGGCACCAGCCCGTCGATCAGTTTCCAGTGACAGATCACGGTTCCGGTTTTCATAGTCGAGCAGCGCTCCCGGTGAAGCTGTGGCCGACAGCAGGGCACTGTAATGGTCAATAATGTGCCGCACGTGCTTGCCAATCACATGCTGCTTACGCTGGCCGAAACTCCGCCGGTAAAGATTCCCTGGCAAGTTTTCCAGCATTTCAATGAGCTGCCCGATTGCGTGGGCGTTTTCTTCAACAATGTCGTTAACGGTGTCGTCTCGCTCAGAGCCTGATTGAGTCATGGTATTCGTCCGCTTCTTGTTGGTACCGGGTTCGATTGCCTTTCAAGCTGAGGCAGTAAGAACGACCGCGTGGACACAAGTCTTGCTCGTGCCCACCCGATCAACGGTTCAGGCTTCGGCCTCTCCTTCGGCCTCTCCTTCGGCTTCACCTTCCGCTTCGCCTTCGCCTTCTCCCTCAGCTTCACCTTCGCCCTCGGCCTTGCCTTCCGCTTCGCCTTCAGCCTTGCCTTTTGCTTCCCCTTCGGCTTCCGCCTCTCCCGCGGCCAGCATCAGGTAGCCTGGTTCAGCCGTGGCGTCGGCGGCCGATACGTTGAACGCCGAGGCACCCATAACAACCGCAAACACGGGGCCGGTATAGGCCATGCCCCGGGCAAGCTTGCCGAGTAATCTCTGTTTCTGTGTTTCTCTGGACATGATGTGTCCCCCTTGATTTGACGTAACAACTGCCAGGCTTACACCCGGCCTCTCCATATCCGGAGCCGGAGAGCTTTTGCGCTCAACGGCCCCCGGATGCCTTTTGCGGTACTTTCTCGAAACACCGCCCGGACAGTGCCGCCGCAGCGGCCTCCAGATTGTTGATATCCACCAGATAGCGCTCACGACCTTCCAGCCAACCCGCCAGCCTGGCGAAGCCATCGGTATCCAGCGGCCGGCCGTCTTCGCCGCAACAGCTGGAAATCAGATGTCTGAGACTCTCGTTCAGGGTCAGGGTCTGCACACCGCTGCTGTCTCCCAGTGGTTCCTCACTCGGCACGAGCACGGCGTTTACGCGCCCTGCGATGCCTGCCTTCGCTGGCGTGAACACCTCATCACCGCCGGAGTTGTGCAGGGGCAGACCCAGCCCCGTAACGCCTGAGCCGTCGGTGCTTTTGAGCAGGGCACCACCGCCAAAATCCATACCCCATTGCGCGGACAGCGCCAGCGTCATCGCATCGCGCAGCGACGGCTCCGAATGGCTGACCAGGAATATTTCGCTATCTGGGCCGACAACAAGACCGGCATCTATGGCAATGTCATCATGTCTGGCTGCATGGGTGGCCAGACAGCTGGCAAGCGCTGGAACGACCGCCGCCAGTGACAGACGAGAACGGATCACCTGGCCATCAAGAATCAATGTAAAGCCCGGGGTATTCCGAACAATTTCAAGTCTTGGCAATGAGTCCTTACCTGCCGCATCGGAAATCGCCATGGGTTCAAGCAGGCTTTCAATCCGGTTGACCAGCGGCGCGCTGTCGGTAAAGAAACGTGCCCGGAAACGACCGCAGGACAAGGTCATCGACATCATGGTGGACGTTTCCGGGAACGGAGGCTGGCCAGACTCTGAAGCATCCTGATCATCAGGCTGCCCCTCGGACTGAACCAGGAAACGGTTATTGACCCAGTCCGCCAGGGTATTCCAGACATCGTTCCGGATAACCCAGGCATCTGGCGCGGCGGGCATGCGTTTGGCCGCGGAATCCACCAGTGCCGAGGCAATGTCATCCGGCCCGGCACCCTCTGTGGCCATCAACCAGATCAGCGACGCGGTCTCATTCAGGCTGCTCAGGTGGCCCAGGCGGGTGTCGTAGAGGTAAACCTGGTCTTCGCTGAAGGTTTCCTCTGCCACCCAGCGTTCTAGGCGGGGTTGCTTCAGGGGCCGGTCAGAAAGAGCCTGGGCGACTACCCAATCGGACAACCTCGGCAAGGCCATGAAAGGCAGGTACGCCGACGGGTCTGATCCCGGTATCAGGTTTCTGAAACCGCCGCTGTTCGCCAGTTCGGTCTGGGTTTCACGGACCAGTTTCTCCACCATCGAACCGCTGGACTCTTCATGCGCGGGGCGATTGAGGCCGAGCATTTCGACCATGTCAGCAACAATGGATCCCTTGATGCGTTCCTCGATGTCACCGCCACTCTCCGGGCCGGCACAGACTTCCAGGGATGGGCTGAGATTGCTCTCGAGAATCCAGGGCTTGATGTCAGCATCAATCAGACAATCAATGCCCATCAGCTCATAACAGCCACGGGTATCGGCACCGATCACCCGGGAACGCTCTCGCATGGGCTCCAGGGCAGCCAGGCAGGTCAGGGCGACCATGTCCTCGATTTTGGCAAACAGGGCTTCATCGTCGTGTCCCTGCTCCCGGAGCCAGGCCCGGTAACGTTCGAAATCCACGAATTCCACGGGCACGTCGGCATCCAGATTCAGCGCATTCACATCCGGATTGGTGAGGTAGCTGTAGGGATTATTCGCGTTTTCCTCGTCGTAAGGCATGGACGCCAGCTTGGCGAAACCCTGGTGATACAGGTAAACACGAAAGGGCGAGACCGACGAGACAAGCACATACAGCCGCAGGACATATTTCCGCCCGTGCATGGTGTGAGGATTTTCCAGGTACTCCTGAACCATCCAGGACGATTCCATGGGCACTTCGGCCGGATCACCCACCAGCTGAATTCCCTTGCCGCGTGCTGCATTCTTCGGCTTGAGCAGCCAGCGCTTGTCCGGATTATCGAGCGCCGCCTGCTGGAAGGCATGGTAGTCCTCAGGCATCGAGAACACCCTGGGCACGAACGCCAGGCGGTCGGTCAGATGTTTGCCGCCCTTTTGCTGCCGCTCGACGCGATCCCGCAAGTCCATCAGGCTGCGGTAAAGGCGGCTTTTCACCGTGAGGGCATTGTTGCCGGGGATGTGATTGATTTTCCGCTCCGGCCCCACCTGACTGAAGAATTCTGGATCAGGCATACCCGTATACCAGCAGGCATCCCAGTTTTCAGGACCTTCAGCCTTTTGCCACAGGGATTTATCGAGGGACTCCTCGAAGAAGCGGTCCTGTTCGTAGGACCGGTTGCCGCCCATCCAGTATTGACGATCATGCCGAGTCATCTTGTCGCGCTCTCCGTTTCGGTTGTCCATTGCCCGTCGTCGTCAGGGCACTGATTTCTCGCGTTTCACGGATACCGACACATGAGATTTGCAACTGTTACAAGGAAGCGAGCATTTTCTTTGAGCGTGAGGAAGCGGCCGCGCTGATATCATTCGCCGGGAGAATTCGGCACACTTTCGGTCCGGAACCGGTCTCGGCGAAGCAGCGCCAAAAGGAGAAGCAACCAGTCAATGAGTTTCAGAATTGCTGTAATCGCCGTAGTTCTGGCCGCCCTTGCAGGCGCCTGGTGGCTGTTGCAAAGCCTGGGTATGCCGGCGGATCTCTCGCCAGACACACTGGCGGATTGGCTGGGCAGCAAGGGCTCGACAGGTCCGCTACTGCTGATGCTGTTGATGATGATTGCCGTGGTGGTGGGGCCCATTCCCACCTTACCCGTAAGCGCAACAGCGGGGCTTGCCTTCGGTATTCTCTGGGGGACGGCTATCGCAGCGACCGGCGCGCTACTCGGAGCCCTGTCGGCCTTCTGGATTGCCCGGTGCCTTGGCCGGGAAGCCATCTGCAACCGATTCCCGGACAACCCGGTACTGGCCAGAGATGGCTCTCAGCGTTTTCTGACCATTGCGGTGCTCCTGACCCGACTGATTCCCGTGTTCTCATTCGCCCTCATCAGTTACGCCGCCGGCGTTACTGCCATAAAAGCCTGGCGCTTTGCCATCGCGACCCTGGTCGGCATGCTGCCGATGACGGTCGTGTTCGCCGGCCTGGGAAACACGTTCAAACTGAACCCGGTTCTGACCGCACTGGCGGGCGTCGCTATTCTCATCGCCATGGTATGGTTGCCCTGGTCGATCAGCCGCCACCCCGACTCAAGGCTGGCCCGCTGGCTACAACTGAATCAATAACAACAAGGGATGCTGTCATGCGTCACCCTGAAAAAGCGGACCTGAGGGATACCAAATGGTAGCCATCGACAAACCCATCGCTCTGGTGGTCGGCGCCGGAGATCATCTCGGCTCAGCAATCGCCCGACGATTCGCACGGGGGAGCTACCAGCTCGTTCATGTTGCCCATGTAATCGTGGACGGGCAGGTTCAGATCCGGATCTGATTGAGCCTGTGACTGGAACCAGGCGTACACTTCCTGACATTCAACCAAGAACCCGACCAGCGAGGATTCCCAATGACCAGCAACAGAAAACCCACCATCATCGCCGCCCTGGCCGGCGGCTGGGTTGCGGATGCGGCCAGTCTGGGACTGCACTGGCTTTATAACAGCCCGCGGATTCTGGAGGTTGGCGGGCAGTCCCCGGAATTTCTTACACCCAGTGCTGACTATTTCAAAGGTGGTCTCGGTTATTTTGCCCATGAGGGCAAGCAGTCGGGGGATATCAGTCATTATGGGGCTGCCACAGGAGTGATAATCGACAGCCTGCTGGCAAGCGAAGGCAAGCTGGATATCCGCGACTACCAGCAGCGTTTCCGTAATTTTTTCGGGCCTGGTGGTCGCTGGTGTGGTTATCTAGACAACCCGACGCGGGTGACCCTGAACAACCTCAATACCATTGAACAGGACGCCATCGAACAGGCGCTTACGACCACCACTGCAAACCTAACCGATCAGCAGAAGCGGATACTGGTGCAGAAAGTTCTGCCTTACACCCGGCGCCTCAGTGGTGATCAGCTGGCCGCCCCGGTCCGAAAGGCCATCGACCTGACCTATCATGAAACCGATGTTCAGGAAGCCGGGGTACACATTGCTGAAACCATCGACCAGCACCTTCGTCCGGAAAGCGGCGCCGACGACATGCAGCTGCCCGCCGTCTCCAAACTCCCGCCGCTGGTAGCCTGCTATTGCGGCAGTGACCGGCTACTGGAAGTTACCGAAGCCGCCGTACGGGTGACCAATCACAATGACGAAGCCGTAGCCTGGTCAAAATGCGCGGCGACGCTTCTGGATCAGCTTTTCCGGGCCAAGGCCTATCGACAGCTCTCGAGGCGGCCAAAGCCCAAGCACCCGATTCAGACAACCTGACCAGCGCCCAGTCTGGCTCATCGCTGGATGCAGTCAACGCCGGTGACACTTTCGGCCGCACCTGCTACCTGCACGAGGCCATGCCGGTGATTTTTCATATCCTGAGCCATGCCACAAGCTACACAGAGGCGGTTCGCGCCAATATCCATTGCGGTGGCGACTCCTGTGGCCGCGCCTGGATCATCGGTCCGGCAATGGCCGCCATGCATGGCGTTGGCGGCGAGCATGGCATCCCGTTGAGCTGGTTAGGGCGGGTTACCGATTCCGCGGCTATTCTCACTGATATCGAGACGCTTGTTCAGATCTCGCCAGGGTTGTAATCGCCCGATTTTCTCCCAAGACAGTGCTTCAGGTACGATGCATTCAAAAGGAGGCTTTATGAAAACACTGCTGATCAATATGTTACTGATGATATCACTGGTCGCCAGCGCACCTTTGCTGGCCCAGGAAGATCCGCTGAAAGTCGGAATGTCCGGCCAGTATTTCCCGTTCACCTTTGTGGAGCAGGATAAGCTCAAGGGCTTTGACGTGGACGTGATGAAAGCCATCGGCAAAGAGCTGGGCCGTGAAATCCAGTTTGAAACCGCCAATTTCTCGGGGCTGATGGGCATGCTGGAATCCGGACGCATAGACACTGTGGCCAACCAGATCACCATCACCGAAGAACGCAAAAAAGCCTATATTTTCAGCGAGCCCTATGTGTATGACGGCGCCCAGGTGGTAACCAAAGAAGGCAACACCGAGATACAGGGCGTGGAAGATCTGAAGGGCAAAACAGTCGCAGTAAACCTGGGTTCCAATTTCGCCGAGCTGCTGCGGGAGCTTCCCTATTCGGACCAGATCGACATCAAGACCTACGAGAGCAACCTGGAGCGGGACACCGCCCTGGGCCGTGTCGATGCCTTTGTCATGGACCGGGTAAGCGCCAGCCAGATTATCAAGGAAAAGCCACTGCCGCTTGAGCTTGCCGGCCCCACCTTCTCACAGATCACCAACGCCTACCCGTTCCGGGATACAGAGGCGGGCCGCGAACTGCGCGACCAGGTGAACGAGGCTCTGGCCGCCCTGCGGGATAAAGGTGAGCTGAAAACCATCTCCGAGAAGTGGTTCGGTACCGACATCACCCGGCCCTGAGGGCCCCAACCGAGGCCTGACTGCCTATGGACGTGTTAAACGTCGAATACATGGTGGGGCTGATACCCGTTCTGCTCGGGTATCTGCCCCTGACCCTGCAACTGGCAGGAACGGGGATGGTGCTTGCACTGATCCTTGCCTGCCTGTTTGCCGTGGTCCGGGTGCTGCGCATCCCGGTGCTCAACCAGTTGACCATCGTATTCATCTCCTTTTTCAGGGGTACGCCACTGTTGGTGCAGCTTTTCCTGTTTTACTACGGGCTACCCCAGCTGGTCAGCGCACTGACGGTGATCGACGGCATCACGGCAACGATCATGGGCCTGACCATGCACTTTTCCGCCTATATGGCCGAATCGATCCGTGCCGCCATTGTGGGCGTTGATCGCAGCCAGACCGAAGCGGCCCTGTCCATCGGTATGACCAACGGCCAGATGATGCGGCGGATCGTTTTGCCCCAGGCCACCCGGGTCGCATTACCGACCCTGATGAACTACTTCATCGACATGATCAAGGCCACATCACTGGCATTCACCCTGGGCGTCACCGAACTGATGGGCGCCACCCAGAAAGAGGCTGCAGGCAGCTTCCTGTACTTCGAGGCGTTCATTGTCGCCGCCGTGATCTACTGGATCGTGGTGGAGATGCTGTCCAAGCTTCAGCATTATCTGGAAATCCGCCTGAACAAGGCCTATAGCCGATGATCAAACTGGAATCCCTGAGTAAGCATTTTGGCAAGACCGTCGTCCTCGACGGCATCGACCTGACCATCGAGAAGGGCGAAATTGTGGTGATCATCGGCCCGTCAGGCACCGGAAAATCCACCTTGCTGCGCTGCCTCAATTTCCTGGAGCAGCCCACCGCCGGCACCATGACCGTGGGTGATCTGACGGTGGATGTAAACCGCGCCAGCCGCGCTGAAATCCTGTCCATGCGGCGGCGAACCGCCTTCGTGTTCCAGAACTACGCCCTGTTTGCCAACAAGACCGCACTGCAAAATATCGCCGAGCGTCTGTTGGTGGTGGACAAATGGCCCAAGGAAAAGGCCTACGAAAGAGCGCGGGAGATCCTGCAGCAGATTGGCCTGGCCGATAAGGCCGATGCTTACCCGGCGGCCATGTCCGGCGGCCAGCAGCAGCGGGTGGGCATTGGCCGCGCCATGGCCACTGGGGCCGAGGTTATCCTGTTCGACGAGCCCACCTCATCCCTCGACCCGGAGTGGGTGGAAGAAGTGCTCGGGCTGATGAAACAGCTGGCGGCGGAGCGGCAAACCATGATGGTGGTCACCCATGAAATGTCCTTCGCCCGGGACGTGGCCGACCGGGTGATCTTTATCGACGGCGGCCGGATTGTGGAGCAGGGGCCTCCGAGCGAAATCTTCTATAACCCGAAGGATCCGCGCACGAAGGATTTTCTCAAGAAAATCCTTGCCACCAACCCTGTGTAAAACGTGGAACACCGGCAAGAGAGAAATCTACCAGTTTTCCCCGAACGGCCGGATATCCAGCTCAAAGGTCCAGGCGGAAGGATCCTGCTGGCAGAGGCTCCAGACCGCGTCCGCAACCCCAGAGGGCTGCACGAAGAAGTCGTCCGGCTTATCCGGAAGCATCTCGCGCGTGCGCGGCAAATCCACCACGCCATCAATCACCACATTGGCCACATGAATCTTTTCCGGCCCCAGCTGCCGCGCCAGGGATTGGGCCAGGCTGCGCTGGGCGGCCTTGGCCGAGGCAAAGGGTGCGGTATTGGCCCGTCCCCGGGTTGCCGCCGAGGCACTGGTAACAACGATGTTGGCCGACTCATGCTGCCTTAGCTGGGGCAGGGCTGCTTTGGTAGCGGCTACCAGACCCTGTACATTGATCCGCCAGTTGGCCTCGAAATCGTCCAGGCTGGCCTCCTCAACATTTTTGAAGGTGCCACCACCGGCGTTGTAGAGCACCACCGAAACCGGCCCGAGCTTGGACTCAATCGCCGCCAGCACCGAGGTAATCTGTGAAGGCTCCATCAGGTCACAGGGAAAGGCGTGGGCGCCGGTAACCGAAGCCTCCAGATCCAGGAGGTAATCTTTGCTGCGGGCCAGCATCGCCACCTGGAAACCTTCATCACTGAAACGGCGAACAAAAGCTTCACCATTGCCCGGCCCGACTCCGAGCACTGCGCATACCTTGTTCATACGACGCTCCTGTCTACGAAATGTTGAGATGGATCTGCCCTAAGCGTAGTCAATGGCCGGGATCGGGTCTGGTCGTATTTTGTTATGACGTGAAAAAATCCGCGAGATAAACTGGGACGAGAAAGGCCGCTATTCCCAAGAATAGCGGCCTTTGTTTGTGGCTAAGGCTGCCAGGGTGGCACCCGCCTGCTGTTATGCAAAAGTTATCTTCAGATTATGCCAGGTTAACGCAGCCCTGCTGCAATCAACGCCAGCCTACACGGTCAAAGATCTTAACCGCTTCCGGATTGTTGGTGCCCAAGACGCTGACATTGATATCGTCAATGTTCAGGTTGCCCCAGGAATCCAGTACCGGGTTTTTCAGCACACCTTCTACCGCCGGGAACTCGTGGTTGCTTTCAGCGAAGATCTGCTGAGCGGTATCGGAAGACAGGAACTCCAGGAACCGGACCGCGTTGTCTTTGTTGGGCGCAGTGGCTACTACGCCGGCACCACCGATGTTGGCATGCACGCCACGGCCGTCCTGGTTCGGGAAGATAATGCCGACTTCACGCGCCACCTCACGGTCGGCAACATCGTCGGAGTTCAGCAGGCGGGCATAGTAGTAGTGGTTGCCAACGGCCAGGTTACATTCACCGGCGGCTACGGCGCGAATCTGGTCGGTATCGCCACCCTGGGGATCACGGGCCATGTTGTCGACAACGCCCTGGGCCCACTCTTCAGCGCCGTCTGCGCCGTGGTACTCAACCAGGCTGGCCAGCAGGGACTGATTGTAGATGTTGCTGGAGGAACGGATGCAGATCTCGCCCTTGAACTCGGGCTTTGCCAGATCTTCGTACTGACTGATCCGGGACGGATCAAAATCGGAACGGTCATAATAAATCACGCGCAGGCGCTGGCTAAAGCCGAACCAGTGTCCTTCCGGATGGCGCAGAGAATCCGGCAGACGGCTGTTCAGGGTTTCAGAATCAACCGGCTGGAAAATGCCCTCCTGGTCCGCACGCCAGAGGTTGCCCGCGTCGACCGTGATCAGGATATCCGCCGGGCTGGCGACACCCTCACGCTTGATCCGCTGGATCAATGCATCAGACTTGCCTTCGATCAGGTTCACCTTGATGCCGGTTTCCTCGGTGAACGCGTTGTAAATGGCCTGATCGGAATCATAGTGGCGTGCGGAGTACAGGTTCACTTCACTCGCAGCTACACTGGTTGCCGCCAGGGTGGTTGCCAGTACAGAAGCTGCCAGTTTCGCTTTATGAGATACCACGGGATCAATCTCCTTGCTTGTTGAGCGTTATTAATGGTGATAACGATTTGTATTTACCTGCGATTAGACCCAACCTGCACGAATAAGTCAATAAATAGGAATCAGTCGCTTTTACGTAATCAATACACAATCAGACGCAACAAGATTACAATCTGAACTCCACTGGAGTTTGTACCGGAAGGTTGGATCGGCCAATGAGCATTTATCAGCAAAGCCCCGCCTACAATGACCAACTCGAGAATGGTCTGTCGGGCCCTTCACTCATGCTTGACCGTGTGCACTGCCAATTTCACGGCGATAGCGTTGTAAGGGACATCAATCTGCATTTGGAGGCCGGTGAGGTGGTTTGCCTGCTCGGGCCATCGGGCTGCGGCAAAACCACACTGCTGCGCATCGCAGCGGGGCTTCAGGTTCCTTCCAGTGGCAAGGTATTTCTGGGCCGATCGCTGGTCTCGGCACCCGGTGGCGTCCAGGTGCCACCCGAAAAACGTAACGTGGGCCTGGCCTTCCAGGAATCTGCACTCTTCCCTCACCTGACCGTGCTTGAAAACGTCTGCTTTGGCATCAGCGCCCTGCCCAAAAAACAGAAACAGTCACGAGCACTGGATCTGTTGGAGCGCCTGGGCATGGCCGACTCCGCCAATGTCTACCCCCACACCCTGTCCGGTGGCCAGCAGCAAAGGGTAGCGCTCGCCAGAGCCCTTGCCCCATCACCCAGGGTCATGCTGCTGGATGAGCCCTTTTCCAGCCTGGACGCCCGCCTGCGTGATCAGATCCGCGACGACACGCTGCATGTGCTGAAAGAGCTGAACACTGCGACCCTGCTGGTCACCCATGATCCCGAGGAAGCCATGTTCATGGCGGATCGTATCGCCCTGATGCGAAACGGCGAGATTGTGCAGACAGGTACCCCGACCGACCTCTATTGCAACCCTGCCGAGCCATTCGTGGTCAATTTTTTCGGTCAGGTGAACGAGCACCGTGGCACCGTGCGTGACGGCCTGGTCGCAACGCCCCTGGGTCGGCTGGACGCTTCGCGATTCAGCGAGGGCAGCAATATCAGGGTTCTGATACGCCCCGAGGCCGTCAAAGTGACGCCATTGGAGGGAAAAGCCGGGGATGATCTTACCAGCCATGTCCTGATGTCCCGTTTGCTGGGACCCACCAGTTTGTTGCACATTTGCGCCCACGGGCCGGAGGGCCAGGAAATGCACCTGCACGCCAAAGTCCCGGGCGTGTTCCTACCAGAGGAAGGCCAGGCCGTGTCACTTGAGCTGGATATGTCCCAGGTCTTCCTGTTCGAGGAGTAAACCGGAATTTAACCCGGCTTACTTCCCGGACGGGAACGGCGCATCGCCAGGCTGAGAAGCACCACGGGGATGATTCCGACAACCACTATCGCAAGAGAAGACGTGGCGGATTCCGCCAGCCGCTCGTCGGAAGCCAGGCTGTAGGCACGGACTGCCAGCGTATCGAAGTTGAACGGCCTGAGTATGATGGTGGCAGGCAGTTCCTTCATAACATCCACGAACACCAGTATGCCGGCCGCCAGCAGACTGCTGCGCATGATGGGCGTGTGTACCTTGCGCAGGGTGCCGCCCGCCGTTTGTCCGAGAGTTCGGGCCGCTGCGTCCATGGACGGCGTCACTTTCCCCAGGCTCGCCTCTACCGTGTTAAATGACACCGCCAGGAAACGCACGGTATAGGCGTAGATCAGGACAAAGGCGCTTCCACTGAGCACCAGCCCCACCATAAAACCATAGGTGTCCCGAAGAAAAAGATTCAACTGCTGGTCCAGCCAGGCCAGGGGGATCATGATGCCCACCGCAATTACCGACCCCGGGATGGCATAGCCCATGGCCGCGACCCGATTAGCGCCCCTGACCCAGGAACTGGGATTCAGCCGCGCGCCGTAACTCAGCATCACCGCCAGAACAACGGCCACCACCGCCGCGCTGGCCGCAAGGATGAGGCTGTTGAACGCAAACTCCAGGAAACGGGTACCGAAAAGGGCATCTCCGGTCGTCATTGCCATCTCCAGCAGAATCAGGGCCGGGACAATGAAACCGATAAGAATGGGCAGGAAACAGATCGCAAAGGCCAGCACGGCCTGTCCCGACTTGAGCGAATACTCCGGCAAGGCCTGATAGCGAGCCGAGGTATGGTATTGCTTGCCGCCGCGGGACACTCGCTCCAGAACCACCACCAGCACCACGAAGACAAGCAGACAGGCCGCCAGCTGGGCAGCCGCTACCGGCTCCCCCAGACCAAACCAGGTCCGGTAAATACCGGTGGTAAAGGTATCCACACCAAAGAACTGGACGGCGCCAAATTCATTCAGTGTTTCCATCAACACCAGTGAGACTCCACCGATGATCGCCGGTCGGGATAGCGGCAGGGCAATGCGCTTGAACATCCGCCACGGCCCCAGGCCAAGGGTACGTCCGACATCCAGTGCGCTTACCGACTGCTCCATGAAAGACGCACGGGCAAGCAGGTAAACATAGGGGTAGAGCACCATGGTGATCAGCAGGGACGCGCCACCCAATGACCTTACATCCGGGAAGTAGTAGTCGCCATACGCCCAGCCGAACCAGTCACGCAGAGTGCTCTGCAAAGGCCCCGCAAACTGCAGGAAATCCGTGTAGGCATAGGCAATCACGTAGGTCGGTACTGCAAGAGGCAATAAAAGCGCCCACTCGAACAAGCGCCTGCCGGGGAACCGGCACATGACCACCAGCCAGGCACAGGCAGTACCGATCAAGGTGGTACCAAAAGCCACCGAAAGGCTCAGGACCACGGTGTTGCTCAGGTACCTTCCGAGGACTGTACTGACCAGGTGTTGCCAGACTTCCCCGGAGGGAAAAAACACGTGCGCCAATATGACCAGAACCGGCAAAGCCACCAGTAACGCAATCAGAAAGGTGCTGATCGCCCAGGCGCTGGGCCAGCGTGCACGATAATTGGCTGGAGGCGCTCCGGCACCGGAGTCTGTTAGCCCCTCTGTCTGTGATCTCGTGTGTTCAGCCATAAAGCCTATGCAGGGCGGGTGGGGGTCCGAAGTATAAGGGATACGGGGGCGTAATGAAAAATGGCCACCAGGAAATCCCGAACCTGACGCCGCAACGTCGGCACCTGCGAGCGATATGGCGGGCCGCTTGCTCTTGGCAAGCTCTCAGTATTTAACTGGCCAGGCGGTTAACCTGCTCCACGAACGCGGTTGGCAGGGTGTCGATCACCGGCCGGGCATCCCCGCACACATCCGGGTTCGGGCGTCCGGCTCTTTTGCCAGCACGATAGGCGATTCCGACCAATGCAGCAGCTCCAGCCTGCCGTTTTCCTGCTCCACAAGAGCCGTGCAGTGCTCCACCCAGTCGCCGTCGTTGCAGTAAAGCCCTTCCTCACTGCGCAGGAAACCGGCGGAGTGTATGTGGCCACAGATAAAGCCGTCGTAATTACCCTTTTCCGCGACGGTCAGCGCCGCCAGCTCGAACCTGCGGATGAAGGTGCGGGCCTTGCCAATGCGGCTTTTCACCCAGGCTGCAAGCGACCAGTAGGGCTTGCCCTTGAGCCGGCGCCAGGCATTGAACCAGCGGTTCAGGCGCAGCAGGATGCCATGGGCACGGTCACCAACCAGAAGCATCAGCGGGCTGCAACGCACCACCTGATCAAACTGGTCGCCGTGGCAGACCATGAACCGACGGCCATCAGCCGTGGTATGCACCGCTTTGTACTGCAGTTCAACGCCGGCGATGGTCTGGCCGCAGAACCGGCGCAGGAAATCGTCGTGGTTACCGGGCACGTAGACCACCCGGGTTCCGCTGGCCGCCAGCTCAATGAGCTTATGAATGACGGCCTGGTGGGAATCCGGGAAGTGCACCCGTCGCTGCATCGCGATCAGGTCGATGATGTCGCCCACCAGGTAGAGGGTTTCACAGCGGACATGGCTCAGGAAGTCCAGCAGGTACTCCGCCTGGCAGTCTGCCGTGCCCAGGTGTACGTCGGAAATGAAAACACTCCGGTAGCTCCGCATCTTGTCTCCCGTCTTTCAACCAGTCCGGATGCTGACACCTTGGCAAGTTCGGGTGACGGGGACATGACAGGCCCACGACAGTTTAGTGACCCTTGAACGGTTCCAGGACCCTACCGTAGACGCTGGGGTCAGCCGATGATTCCCAGATGAGCGGCGACACGGTTGCGAAATGCTTTCAGCACAAAAAGATTAATATAAATTTGCTATGAACAGCCAAAAACAATCCAATTATCCTTTTCCCAGATTTCGGTCACTATTCGCCCAATTCAGCAGGCACCTCGCCCGCTGCACAATGGTGAAAGAATACATAAAGCAAGATGACCGTATACGAAGAAGCCCGCTTGTCTGTACTGAGACAATTGAACCTGTTGGACACTCCCCCCGGCGAGAATTTCGATCGCATTACCCGGATGGCCAGCCAGCTTTTCAATCTTCCCGTCGCGGCCGTATCCCTGACGGATCATGACCGTCAATGGTTTAAATCCAGGGTGGGTGTCGATCACTGGGAAATTCCCCGTTTCAAAGCCTGTTGTGGAGAAGTCGCAGACTCCAGTGACGTGATAGTGGTCAACGACCTCCTGGCATCAGAGCTATACCGCGACAGTCACCTGGCCGCATCAGGCATCCGTTTCTACGCGGGTGCACCATTGACTACCAGTGATGGCTACACGCTGGGAGCGATGTGTGTCCTGGGCAACGAACCACGTCAGATTTCTGATGACGAAAAAACGGCCCTCGAGGACCTGGCTGCCATGGTGATGACGCAGATCGATCTGCAGCGCGCTGTCGGCCGGACAGACCCGACGACCGGCTTCCCGAACTATGTCAGTTTTGTCGAGGATTATGAGGACCTGGCTAAAGATTCTCCCGGCGCGACCCGCTTCGTTCTCAGTATTGAACTGATCGATCTGGAGCAGGTCAACGCGCTCCAGCGACTGATGGGGCCGGCCTACCTTGATGAACTGTCACAGGCGGCAGCGCAGGGACTGGTTAAACGACTGGGCGACAGTGCCAGAATCTACCACGTCGGGCCTTGCCAGTTCGCCTATGTAGAGACCGGCAACCGGCCGGATATGCTTGCTCGAGCGGCGGACCTGCGCCTGGCATTGCTGGAGACAACGGTAAATGGCAGCGCTCCGTTCATGCTTCGCCCGGTGGTTGGTGTAACCGCCGTCACGTTGGGCCAGGTGCAGCCGGATGTAGCTCTTCGATTCGCCCATAGTGCCTGCCACGATGCCCGAGTAGGCGAACAGGACATTGGTTTCTACTCCGAGCGCTCCGACACGCGCTTTCAGCGCAGGTTCAGCCTGATTTCGGATTTTCGCAACGCCCTGGATGCCGATGACCAGCTCTACCTCGTTTATCAGCCGCGAATGGACCTTGCTTCCGGCCGCTGCACCAGCGCCGAAGCGCTTCTGAGATGGCAGCACCCCACTCTTGGAAACGTCTCTCCCGCTGAGTTTATCCCTCTGGTCGAGAACACCTCCATGGCAAGAGATCTGACCGACTGGGTCATGGGTCGCGCCATTGAGCAGGCAGCGGCCTGGTATCGGGCGGGCATGCGATTACGCGTGTCCATCAACATTGCCGCAGCCAACCTGGAAGAAGCGGACTTCACAGACAGGTTACTCGAACACCTGAACCGGGAGCGGCTGCCACTGACGGCCATAGAACTCGAACTGACCGAGAGCAGCCTGATAAGCAACCGAAAGGCGGCTCGCAAGAAGCTTGAGAATCTGATGGCTCTGGGCATCCGGATTGCGATTGATGACTTCGGTACCGGCTACAGCAGCCTTGCCTATCTGCAGACGATTCCTGCCCACGTGGTAAAGATCGATCGTTCCTTCATAACCGGCCTCAACAACCAGCGGCAAAGCCAGACTCTGGTTCGCTCAATGATCACAATGGCCCAGGAACTGGGCTTCAGCGTGGTAGGCGAGGGCGTCGAGAATCCGGAAGGGGAGGACATCCTGCATGCCCTGGGCTGCAACGAAATTCAGGGTTACCTGATAGCAAAACCACTGACCAGCGGGGACTTCACCCGCTGGTTCAATCATCCAAGAAACCTGCTGCCGGGACGGCAGCCAGTAATGAGTATCCTACAGTGAGAATCAACCAACCCGTTACCAACCGCAACGTGCCTGTCGCACGGGATGCCAATATTCTTTCGACCACCAATCCGAAAGGCCAGATCACCCACATCAATGACGAATTTGTGGATATCAGCGGCTTTTCACGGGAGGAGCTGATCGGCCAGCCCCACAACATCATCCGGCATCCGGACATGCCCCGGGCCGCCTATGAGGAAATGTGGCGCAGACTCAAAGCCGGTCAGTCGTGGATAGGGGCGGTCAAAAACCGTTGTAAAAACGGGGATCACTACTGGGTGCAGGCCTACGCCATTCCAGTCACCAACGACAATGGCGATATCGTGGAGCTGCAGTCCGTCCGCTCACAGCTCAGCCCAGAAGCCCAGTCCAGGGCGGAATCGCTCTACAGCAAAGTGCGTGCTTCGGAACCCCGCAAGGGACCGGTCTCTCCGGCAAAGGTCCGACGTAAACCCAGCCTTTGCGCAAAGTTGACGCTGACAATGGCGGCGATCTTTACGCTCCAGATGTTAGTGCTGAATGCGACCAGCGGCCCCAGCACAACAATCGGTGCTGTATGGCTGTCAGGCATGGCTGTGGCTGCACTCATGATTGCATTGCTGACAGCACCACTGAAAAGCACTGTAAAACAGGCCAGAAAGATCATCGACGATACGCTCGCGGAGACCATATTCACCGGCCGCGCTGATGACATCGGAAGCATAAATCTCGCCATCATCCAGAGATCCGCCGAACTGGATGCGGTGGTCAAACGCCTGCACGATGTGATCGAACAGCTCAATGCCGGCGCCGAGACGACCATCGGCCTGAGCAACACGGCCCATGGGGCGGTACGCAACCAGTCATCGGCGGCTGAAACCATTGCCGCAGCCAGCGAGCAAATGTCGGCCACTTCCAAAGAAGTGTCGGCCAATGCGGCAAGCATGCTGGAACAGGTGCGGCTGGCCAACGAGGGCGTTGCCCGCGGTCAGGGCCTTACCCGGAACACCCATACCAGCATGACAACGTTGTCAGAGGAGCTGGGCGAAGCGTCAACAGCTGTCAGTGAGCTGGCGCAGGCAAGCAGGGAGGTTGCCTCGGCCCTGCTGACCATTGGAGAAATTACCGAACAGACCAATCTGCTGGCACTGAACGCTTCCATCGAGGCGGCTAGGGCCGGTGAAGCGGGACGGGGATTCGCGGTGGTTGCCGACGAGGTACGTAAACTGGCACTGCGCACCAGGGAATCAACCGAGCAGATTGAAAGTACGCTTAAGCGCTTTGAATCGACGGTAACCCGCGCCACCGACACCATGAAGCAGTGCAATGGTTATGCGCTGACAACTGTTGAAAACGCAACGCAATCCAATGAAACCCTGGCGGAACTCGTGGCTTACATTGACCGGATTTCCGGCGCATGCAATGGCACATCCGCTGCCGCCGAACAGCAGCACAGTGCTTCCGAGGAAATAGCCGGCAAGATTGTCAGCATCAACAACCTCGGCGAGCAGGCAATGGATGTTGTTCAGCAATCCCGGGGCGCGGTGGAGACGCTCAAAGAGCAGATTGTGCAGGTTGGCGGACTGGTCCAGCGTCTGCGAAACCGTAATCTGGCCTGAGGGGATCCAAATCCCAGTAAATCGGAAGAAGCCGGAACCGGTCAGGTTCGGTTCCGGCTGTGACGATAAAGGGTTGGATACTGCCGGTTCCGATTAGCGCAGGTCCGGATTCAGGGTATAGGTGCCAGTCACGCGGGCGCTGGCCAGCACATGACCTGCCATGGCCTCGCGCACGTCGTTGCCGTCAAACTCGCCATCCAGGGCGAGCGTATCCACGTCCAGTGCGTGCACCTCGAAGTGGTAGTGATGGATGATCTCATCGTTCCAGGGCGGACAGGGACCATCGTACCCGGCGTAGGTGCCGTTCATGTCGGGATTGCCCGCCAGGAACTGGGTGTAGTTGTTCACGCCGCGGATACCTATGGGCCCGGGCCCCGACTCCTTGCCCTTGGGAATCACACCATCGCTGTCCTCGCCTTCAGGGATCCGGGTGGTGCCGGCCGGCACATCCACCAGCAGCCAGTGGAAAAAATCGACCCGCGGGATGTCCTTCGAGACGGTCTTGCCTTCCTGGTTCACGTCGTCTGCGACGCTGGGAACGTCCGGATCGAACATCATCACCACAAAGCTTTTGGTTCCTTCCGGCGCATCGTCCCAGACAATCTCGGGGTTCCGGTTGGGACCGAAGCTCATGTGGTCCTCTTCACTGTAGACCCCGAATGCGAATTTCTCGGGGATCGGCTGGCCTTCGTCTATGCCTTGAACCTGTAGTTTCACGGCGATGCCTCCTGTCGTTTTGGCCTTTGGCTCATTGACTGTGTCTGGGACAGTCTCATTCTGTGATAATACGTTTTTAACACAAAACTGATTCAACTGACCACGGAGCCCCGATGAGCCAACAGAAGCCCGGCAAGCCACAACAGTCCGCGAACCAGAAAGACGAGGATGCGGTTGCCTTCGCCCAGGGTATTTTCGAACTGGCCCGCAACGGCGGTGCCGGGCCTCTCAGCGTGATGCTTGATGCCGGCGTCCCGGTCAACATGCGCACCAGCGAGGGCGAGACCCTGCTGATCCTGGCCAGCAAACACGGCCACCCGGAAACCGTGCGCCTGCTGCTCGAAAAAGGCGCCGATCGCGACGCTCAGGACAGCAACGGCAACACCGCACTGTCGCTGGCAAAAACCGACAGCGTAAGACGCCTGTTCGAAGAACACAGCCGGTAAACCGGCGGCATGTTCAACAAGGGCGAGATTATTCATCATACCCGGGATGCCCTGGGCAGCATCCTGGTAGTCGATTACCGCAAACACCGGGTGCTCACCTTCAATTCGGTGTTCGAGCAGAGCAAGATCGACCGTCGCTATCCCTATCTGCCAGTACACGAGTACAACCGGGCCATGATGCTGCCGGCGGTATTTGCCAACCCCCGCCACGTCACCATTCTGGGCCTGGGCGGCGGCGTGATGGCCGGCGCGTTCCACCACCTGTTTCCAGAATGCCGGATACACGCCGTCGAACTGCGCCAGGCAGTACTGGATACAGCCAGGGAGTTTTTTGACCTGCCCGGCAGTGAGCGCCTGGAGGTCACCATTGCCGATGCCCGGGATGCCCTGGAAAAGCTGCCAGAGGCGAGCACGGATATGATCCTGGCCGACCTGTATAACGCAGACCGTATGAGCCCTGCCCAGGCCCAGAAACAGTTCGTTGATGAATGCGCGCGGGTGCTGACCGACGATGGCTGGCTGGTGCTGAACTACCACAGGACACCGGATGTCGAAGGGGCCTACTTCCGGCGGCTCAAGCGGCACTTTGCGGTGCTTCTGGGTTTCCGAAGCAAGAGCAACAACACCGTGGTTTATGCCAGCAAACAGCACTTCCAGTCCGTTCACCCCAAAGACCCGGTGCTCTCGGAACTTGAGAGCCGGCTGCCAATTGACTGGCGCCGGCTGATGGCAAAGGTCAGCCGGATGGAGTAAGGTCGCTCAGACCCATTTTTCCTCGGGGTCCCGAGAGGCCCGGTGAAGAGCCCCGGGCTGGCCGGCCTGGATCAGCATGTCGATATACTGCTGCCAAAGAAAGCCAGCGCGGGAGCCGCAATAGACCGCGACTTTCATTCACCGTCCCCGATCTTGTCCTGGGTCCGGGTCTCGAAATCGCTGGCATCGTGGCGCTCGTGCAGCTGGCTGCTCGGCTCACCCCAGGCCCGGTTGACCATCCGGCCACGCCTGACCGCCGGGCGCTGGGCAATATCATCGGCCCAGCGAATGACGTTGGTGTAGGTGTGGGCTTCCAGGAATTCAGCCGCGTCGTACACCTTGTTTTTCACCAGGGCGCCGTACCAGGGCCAGATGGCCATATCGGCAATGGTGTATTCATCGCCGGCGATGTATCGATTGTTTGCCAACTGGCGGTCGAGCACATCCAGCTGGCGCTTGACCTCCATGGTGTAACGATTGATCGGGTACTCGTAGTATTCCGGCGCGTAGGCGTAGAAATGACCGAAACCGCCACCCAGCATGGGTGCGCTGCCCATCTGCCAGAACAGCCAGTTCAGGGTTTCGGCACGACCTGCCGTATCCTTGGGCAGGAACGCCCCGAACTTTTCGGCCAGATAGAGCAGGATGGAGCCGGACTCGAACAGCCGGATGGATGGATTCACACTGTGGTCCATCATGGCCGGAATCTTGGAGTTGGGGTTCACCTCTACAAAGCCGCTGCCAAACTGGTCGCCCTCGGTAATTTTGACCAGCCAGGCGTCGTACTCGGCTTCTTTAATGCCCAGTTCCAGCAGCTCCTCCAGCATCACCGTTACCTTGACGCCATTGGGCGTCGCCAGCGAATAAAGCTGCAACGGGTGCTTGCCAACCGGCAGCTCCTTGTCATGGGTCGGACCGGCGATCGGGCGGTTGATACTGGCAAACCGTCCCCCACTCTCGGAGTCCCATTTCCAGACTTTGGGTGGCGTGTAGGTAGCGTCGGTCATGGCATTTCTCCTCACAAAGTAGCAGTCAGGTGGCTCCGAGGTCGCATTGAGCCCGAGGCCGAAAACTCTAGCATGGAAGATCAAACAAAAAGAACCACAGGAGTACCTCATGGCAGGGCGCATTGTGCTCCTTCTTGCCTGTCTGTTTTTAATGCCCCAGGTTCAGGCCGAGCTGTCAGACAGCAAGCGGGCGCTGATCCAGGAGCTGTTTCCGTCGGCAACGGTTATTGAAGACAAGTTGCCGGATTTCCCCGTGTATCCGGTGTATCAACTCCAGGAGCTGCTCGGCTATGCCTACGAAACCATAGACCATAGCCGCCTCCAGGGCTTTGCCGGCAAGCCGATCAGCATGCTGATTGGCCTGGACACCAAAGGACGTTTCACCGGCATCAAGATGCTGAATCACCACGAGCCGGTGTTTCTGCATGGCCTCGGCGAAGAGCCCCTGTTCGAATTCGTAGACCAATACGAAGGGCATTCGTTACAAGAGCAGATTATTGTCAGCACCTCCAACTCCAGCCGTTCCGGGCGAACCAGTGACGGCAATGTGGTGCACTTTGACGGTGTCAGCAAGGCCACGGTCTCTGTGCTGATCATCAACGACACCGTGCTGTCCTCTGCCCTGAAAGTGGCCCGCCAAAAACTGGAGGGGTTCGCCCAGAGCGCCCCCACACGGGCGAAGCCGGATTTCTTCCAGCCGATGTCCTGGCAGCAGTTGGTCGAGCGCGGTTACATTGGGCACTGGCAGATCGCCAGTGAATCCATCGAAGCCGAACTGGGCCGGCCTCTGTCTGACTACCCCATGAACATTGAGCCGGCAGAGGGCGAGCTCTTTACCGAACTGTTTTTCGCCTACATCAATTCGCCCATGGTGGGGCGCAACCTGCTCGGCGACGACGGCTACCGGCGCCTCATGGAACGACTCGACGATGGCGCGCAGGTTCTGGCTGTCATGTCCCGCGGTGCCTTTCCCCATGTTTCCCGCGAGTTCGTGCCTGGCAGTTCTCCCGACCGTGTCGGCCTTACCCAGAACAACCTGGCCGTGGAAATGCGCGATCTGAATCTGCTCGACCAGAATCTCGAGTTCCGGGCCGCCGGCATGCCCTCGTTCGAGGCCGGCAACCTGTTTCGGGTGGGCGGCAACGCCGGCTTTAACCCTGGGGCAGAGGCCAACCTGAAGCTCAACGTTGAACTGGCCCGTAACCACCTGATGGTGGACCGGCATCCCTGGATATCCCGGTTCAATTCAACGAAGAGCTGTTCGAAACCGTCGAGGTTGCTCCCAACCCGGAGGACACCCGACAACCGGTCTGGATCGGCCTTTGGAAAGAACGCTGGTGGCAGATCTCACTGCTGGTAATCGGCCTGACCGTTCTGACCGTGTTCTTCGCCCGCCAGAAAACCCTGAGCCGCAACCCGAAGCTGGTGCATCGGTTCCGCTGGGGATTCCTGTTTTTCACCCTGTTTTTTATCGGCTTCTACGCCCAGGGTCAGCTTTCGGTCGTTAACATCTACACACTGTTCCTGGCGATCTGGGACGGTTTCTCTCTCAATGTTTTCCTGCTGGATCCGATCATCTTCATACTCTGGGTCTATACCTTCGTGACCCTGTTCATCTGGGGCCGGGGCCTGTTCTGTGGCTGGCTCTGCCCGTTTGGCGCCCTGCAGGAAATGGCCGCCTGGCTTGGCGAAAAACTGAAGTTCCGCCAGATCAAGGTGCCCGAGCACTGGCACCGGCGTCTGATTCTGCTCAAATACCCGATCCTGCTCACTCTGGTGGGCACCGCTTTCTACTCCCTGACCATTGCCGAGAAGCTGGCGGAAGTGGAGCCTTTCAAAACCAGTATTACCCTGTTCTTTGTTCGCCACTGGCCCTTCGTACTGTATGCCGTTGGCCTGCTGGTGCTCGGCATGTTCATTCATAAGTTCTATTGCCGCTACCTGTGCCCGTTGGGCGCCGGCCTTGCGGTAATTGGCCGGTTCAGGCTGTTCAGCTGGCTGGACAGGGTCGAGCTCTGCGGCAACCCCTGTCAGCACTGCAAAAACGAATGCGGCATCAATGCCATTCGCAAGGATGGCCGGATTGATTACGACGAGTGCATTCAGTGCCTGGAGTGTGTCGTTATTCTCGAAGACGACAGCCAGTGCGTCGACAAACGGCTCAAGAACAAAAAACGGTCAAGGCAGGCAAACATACTGGCGACGGACGCGGGCTGAGCCGCATCCGTTGCCAGCAGGATCTGAGATTACTGCTTCTTCTGCCACTCAAACTTCTTGAACGGCTCATCAACCGGCGTTTCGGCAATGTGGTTGATGTAGTTGCTCAAGGTTTTCTGGGACAGCACCAGAATCACCTCCAGCACCTGGCGGTGGTTGTAACCCGCCTTGTAGAAGGCACCCAGATCCTCTTTGCTGACATTGCCATCTTTGCGCATCACAGCGAGGGTGAAGGTCCGTAGTGCCTCCAGCTTGTCGCTCGGCAGTTGGGCTTCGTCCCGCAGCGCATTAATGATGTCGTCCGAGACTTCCATCATCTTGGCGATCCCGGTATGTGCCGGAACACAGTAGTGGCAGGCGTTTTCAACGTTAATGGTCTGCCAGACCACGGTTTTCTCGTCATTGTCGAAGCTGCTGTCCAGCACCAGCTGGTGCAGCTTCTGATACGCCTCAAGCGCTCCCGGGGCTTCAGCCATCACGCCGTGAAGGCCGGGAATCATGCCAAAGCCCTTGAGGGAGTTTTCAAGAAGCGGTTTGGATTCTTTCGGGGCGGATTCGACGTCATGTATCGGGAAGTCAGTCATCACGTTCTCCTTCTTGAACGATTGCTCAATTACAACTTCAGGCTAACTGTTATTGAGTGGTCATTCAAGTTATAATTGAGCAGTCACTCAAATCAGGACAATGGTGAATCGTTGTTATGGCCAGACACGCACGCTATGACCGCAAAACCGCTCTGGAAAAGGCTGTAGGTCTGTTCTGGGAGAAGGGCTATCACGGCAGCTCCATGAAACAGATCGAGCAGGCCCTGGACATGCGGCCCGGCAGTATCTACGCCACCTTCGGCAGCAAGGATGGTCTGTTTTCAGAAGCGCTGGCCGCCTACGCTGAGCAGGGAGGCCGGGAGCTGGCCGTACACCTCAAGGGTTTTGACTCTATTGTCGAAGGTCTGCAGGACTATCTGCGCGGCATCGCCTACAGTTGTGGGGACGAAAACGCAGCGCCCTCCCGGGCCTGTATGATTGTGAAAACGCTACTGGAATCCAGTAATACCCACCCGGCCCTGGCGGACCAGGCCAACAGCATACTTGCCGCCATTGAACAATCCATCGCGGAATTGCTGGAACAGGCAAGGGTGAAAGGCGAGCTGGTACAGTCCGTAGACAGCCGTAGACTTGCCAGGCTTCTCCAGGCGCAGATCATGGGCCTGAGATCCATGGGTGAACGCAATCTGGACCCGCAAACCATGCGCGATCTGGGTGATGATATGGCCGCTATTTTGGACGGATACCGCACCCAGCACTGAACCTGCCCCTTCCTGAGCCCCGGTGAGAGAGTGCCTGCCGGGGCTGAAGGTACCAGCACTTCCGTAGAATTGTGCCCACAGCCCGGGCCGCGTTAACATTAGCACCCGGCTCAGACCCTGCCTTGTTTCCTTGCCCAACCCCGGCTGCAAGTCTGGTTACCAGTGAGGACAGCCAAGCATTCTCGCCCGAAGAGTGTTTGGCTCTCTTCACTTACAGGTCTGATTGGTATGGAAAACCTTCATCACATTGTTGTGGTCGGCGGTGGCGCCGGCGGTCTCGAACTGGTTACCAGCCTTGGCAACAAACTGGGTAAAAAACGCAAGGCCAGAATCACGCTGGTAGATGCCGGCCTGACCCACGTCTGGAAGCCCCTCTTGCACGAAGTGGCCTCCGGCTCCCTCGATGCAAGCGCGAACGAGATCAACTACCGCGCCCATGCCCGCAAGCACCACTACGAATTCCAGCTGGGCCGCATGAGCGGTCTGGACCGCCAGAACAAACAAGTGGTCATTGCCCCGTTTCACGATATCGATGGCACAGAAGTGGTTCCCGAGCGGCACATCCAGTACGACACACTGGTGATTGCCGTGGGCAGCACCGCCAACGATTTCGGCACCCCCGGGGCCCAGGACAACTGCCTGTTCCTGGACAGCCTCAAGCAGGCCCGGAGATTCCACAACCTCATGCTCAATGCCTTTCTGCGCAAGAATCACGAGGCGTTGCAGGGGGCTGAACACACTCTCAATATCAGTATTATCGGAGCCGGAGCCACCGGCGTGGAACTGGCAGCAGAACTACGCCTGGCGTCCCGGGAGCTGCCGGTATACGGCATGAACCATCTCCAGCCCTCAGACGTCTCGATTACCGTGATTGAGGCCGCCGACCGCATTCTTCCGGCGTTGCCCGGCCGGCTGTCTGCGGCGGCCACCAGGGAGCTGGAACATCAGCGGGTGAAGGTGCTGACCGGACAGCCGGTCAATGAGGTGCGGCCCAACTCGGTCGTGATGAAGGACGGCACCGAATTACCCTCGGAAATGACCATCTGGGCGGCGGGCATCAAGGCTCCGGCATTCCTGGCCGAGCTCGAGGGCCTGGAAGTGAACCGGAGCAATCAGCTGGTAGTGCAACAGACCCTGCAAACCACCCAGGATGCGGACATCTTTGCCTTTGGCGACTGCGCCGCCTGTCCGCAGCCGGATTCCGACCGGCCGGTACCACCCCGGGCCCAGGCTGCGCACCAGCAGGCCGACACCCTGTTCAAAACCCTGTGCAACCGCCTGGAGAACGGCGAGGCAGTGCCGTTCGTCTACAACGATCACGGTTCACTGATCAACTTCAGCCGCTACACCACCGTGGGCAACCTGATGGGCAACCTGTCCGGTCGCAGCATGTACATCGAGGGCAAAGTGGCCCGGCTGTTCTATCTGTCCCTGTATCGGATGCATCAGGTTGCCCTGCACGGCATGGTCCGCACCGGCATTATCTGGCTCATGGACCGGATCAGCCGCGCCATGCATCCAAGGCTGAAGCTGCACTAACCGATGCTGAGCCCCTGGACCCAATCGATCATGGGCGCGGGGTAGATGCCGAGCACCAGGATAAAAACCGCCAGTGCCAACAGGGTAACGCCGCCAAGGCGGCTGCCCCAGTCGTTGGTGACATCCCGGCGCCGCATACCCGGCTCGGGCAGGTACAGGGTCACCATCACCCGCAGGTAGTAATACAGACCTATGGCACTGCCGGCGACAACACCGCCCACCAGCCACCAGCGACTGTCGGCAACACCCAGGGCAATGACATAGAACTTGCCGATGAATCCGGCGGTCAGAGGAATCCCCGCCAGTGACAGGAAGCTGACTGTCATTACCGCCGCCAGATAGGGCCGCCGCCAGAACAGACCGCGATAGAGCGGCAAGCCATCAGCGTCCACGCCTCCGAACGGGCTGGAAATCAGCGTGACCACGCCGAACGCTGCCAGCGTTGTCACCAGATAGGTCACCAGATAAACCCCGGTTGTCTCCACGGCCAGGGCGTTGCCGACAACAATCGCCACCAGCAGGTAGCCAAAGTGAGCGATGGACGAATAGCCCAGCAGCCGTTTGAGGTTCGACTGGAACAGCGCCAGCAGATTCCCGCCCAGCATGGTCAACAGCGCCAGCACCGTGATCACCGTTTGCAACCAGTCACTCTGGAAAACCGGTGCCGCCAGCACCAGCCGCAACAACACCACGAACACCGCCAGCTTGCTGACCGTAGCCAAGAAAATAGTGGCCGGCGCCGGGCCGCCCTGGTAAACATCCGGCGTCCACAGGTGAAACGGCACCACCGACAGCTTGAAACCCAGCCCCACCAGCATCAGCGCGCCGCCGGCCAGCATCCAGACATCAGGAGCGCCACCCAGCGCGCCCGCGATCCCCGTCAGATCCAGGTAGCCGGTGCGGGCATAGATCAGCGCCATGCCAAACAGGAGGAAGGCGGTGGCGGCGGCCGACAACAGCAAGTACTTGATGCCCGCTTCCAGCGAGCGTTCCGCCCTGAAGCTGTAGGCCAGCATGCCATACAGGGGCATCGACAGCAGTTCCAGGCTGATGAACAGCATGGCCAGGTGGTCACTTGCCACCAGCCCCAGGGCGCCCGCCGTGGCACACAGCAACAACAGGTAGAATTCTTCCCTGGGCCCGATATAACCACTCAGATAGTGATGGCTCAGGATCACCGTGACCAATGCCGACACCAGTATCAGTGTCGCAGCCATCAGCGCCAATCCATCCACTTGCATCAGTGGAGGTGATCCCGTGGATGTGACAGGCAACACCAGAAGCGCCAGAACCAGGCCGGCACCGGCTATCAGGGCCGTACCTGCATGATGGCGTCGCCAGGCAATAACCAGCATGGCTACCACGGCGGTCGCGCCCACGATGATCAGTGGCAATAGGGTCAAAAGGTCCGCAGCTGTGAGCATCAGCGCACCTCCCGGGTGGTTTCCGCCAGGCTCTCAACACCACCGGCAAACAGCTCTGCCACGGTGCCGGACATGACAGCCGTGGTATCCAGCAGGGGCTGGGGATAGAGTCCGACGAGCAGAACCATGGCCAGCAGGGCCAGCATCATGCCGTACTCCCGCCAGTCCGGGCCGGCAAGAGCACCCTGCCGGTAAACCGGTCCGAAATGCACCCGCTGCATGAGGATCAGCGAATAAATAGCCGCCATCACCAGGCCCGTACTGGCAATGACCACCACCACCGGTGCCGTTGGGAAGGTGCCAAACAGAATCATGAACTCTCCGACAAAATTGGCGGTCGCCGGCATCCCCAGGGACGCTGCCACAAAAAACAGCGTGAACCCGGGCAGGGTCGGTATCCTGCCCCAGAGCCCGCCCATGATGCGCATGTCCCGGGTGTGGATGCGTTCATAAAGCTGGCCGCTGAGGATGAACAGGCCAGCGGAGGAAAAGGCGTGGGCCACCATCAGCACCACGGCGCCCTGGATGGCCAGCTCCGAACCGGAGTAGATGGCAATCAGAACAAAGCCCATGTGGGAGATGCTGGTGTAGGCAATCAGCCGCTTGATGTCCTGCTGACCGCAGGCCAACACGGCGCCGTACACGATGCCCACCAGTCCGAGCACCATGGCAACCGGGGCGAAGGCGGCAGACTCTTCCGGGAACAATGGCAGCGCGAAGCGCAGCATGCCGTAGGCAGCCGTTTTCAGCAGTATGCCCGCCAGATCCACACTGCCCGCCGTGGGCGCCTGGGCATGGGCATCGGGCAGCCAGCCGTGGAAAGGCACCACCGGCAGTTTCACCGCAAAGGCCACGAAGAAACCCAGCATCAGCCAGGGAGCTATGGCCTCCGGCACTTCGGTATTGAGCAGAGCCTCGTAGCTGAACGAGAGCTCGCCCGTGTTGCCGAAATGGATAAACACCAGAGCCAGGATCGCCACAAGCATCAGCAGGCCACTGGCCTGGGTGTAAATGAAGAAGCGGGTTGCGGCCCGAATGCGGGTCTGGCCGGCCGAGCCGCTGTGCCCCCAGAGTGCGATCAGGAAGTACATGGGCACCAGCATCATTTCCCAGAACAGGAAGAACAGGAACAGATCCAGGGCCAGGAACACACCGACCACGCCGCCAAGGATCCACAGCAGGTTGAGGTGGAAAAAGCCGATGCGATTGCCGATTTCACACCAGGAGCAGAGCACTGCAAGCGCGCCGAGAAAGCCTGTGAGCGCGACCAGAATGAGCGAGAGCCCGTCCATCGCCAGATGGATTTCAATGCCAAACCGGGGAATCCAGTCGGCCCGCCATTCCAGCAGCCAGGGCGTATCCTCCCCCGAGGGCAGGGCAAAATCACCGGTTACCCAGAGCCAGAGGCTGATCACCAGGACGAACAGCATGGTGCCCAGGGCAATCCAGCGCGGTGCCTGCTCACCCCAACGATCCGCCTGCCAGCACAGCAGACCACCCAGAAACGGAATCACGATCAACCACACCAGGATCACGCGACACCTCCCGGGCCGATGGCCAGAGCGAGCAGAATCAGGGTTGCCCCCACAATCATGGCCGTGGCGTAGCTCCGAATCCGGCCATTCTGGGCACGCACCAGACCGCTGTTGAGCAAACGGGCGAGCACTGCCACCAGGTTCATGGTGAGATTGATCAGGTCATGGCGCAGTATTCGCACCAGCAACTGCCAGGGCCGAACCAGCAGCCGGTCATACAGCGCATCGAACCCCCAGGCGCGGTGCCAGAGAGTCCAGAGGAAGGCGCCCGGGCCACCGCTGACCTGCTCGCGTAGCCAGTCGCGCCGCTTAACGAACAGCCAACCCGCCACTGCAAGACCGGCAATCACGGTGCCAGTGGCCAGCAGCTGCAACAGGGTATGGCCCGCGTCGGTTCGCTCACCGGGTGCCACCGGGAACAGGCCGCCAAGGTGGGGATAGAGCATGGCGCCCATAAAGGTGGACAGCACCGCCAGCACGGCCAGGGGCAGGTGGTGGGTCAGCAGATGGGTGCCCGGTTCCGCGTTCCGGGCCTTGTCGCTGCCGCAGTCTCCATGGAAAGTGCCGAGAATCAGTCGAACCGTATACAGGCAGGTCAGGAACGCGCCCAGAAGCCCCGCCAGAAGAAGCCCCTGCTGGTCTGCCGCCATGGCCTGCCAGAGAATCTCATCCTTACTGTAGAAACCGGCCGTTACCAGCGGCAGGGCCACCAGCGCGGAACCGCCCACCAGGAAACCGGCATAGGCCACAGGCAGGCGCTTTCTGAGCCCCCCGAGATTCGCCATGTCCTGCTCGTGATGGCAACTGGTAATCACCGCACCGGCCGACAGGAACAGCAGCGCCTTGAAGAACGCGTGGGTGACCAGGTGAAAAATGGCGGCATCGAAGGCGCCGACCCCGAGGGCCAGGAACATGTAGCCAATCTGGCTCATGGTGGAGTAGGCAAGCACCCGCTTGATATCGGTCTGGGCCAGGGCCGCGAACGCCGCCAGGAGCAGTGAGACGGCACCGATCACCCCGACCAGCCACAAGACCTCCGGCGCAAGCAGGAAGACACCGTTGAGCCGGGCGATCAGGTAAACCCCGGCAGTGACCATGGTGGCGGCGTGGATCAGCGCCGAGACCGGCGTCGGCCCCGCCATGGCGTCCGGCAACCAGGTGTGCAGCGGCACCTGGGCGGATTTACCGAGGGCTCCGCCCAGTACCAGCAAGGCAACGAGGGTTGCCGTGGGGTCGCCCACTGACCAGGCCTCGGCGGCCCGGACCATCACCTGCTGGATATCCAGGGTGCCAAGGTCCCGGAAGATCAGGAACAGCCCCAGAGCCAGGAACACGTCGCCGATGCGCGTGACCAAAAAGGCCTTGAACGCCGCCCGGCCGTTGGCGCTGTCCTGGTAGTAGTAGCCGATCAGCAGATAACTGCACAGACCAACCCCTTCCCAGCCAAGGAACAGCAGCAGCAGGTTGTCCCCGAGCACCAGGATGAGCATGCTGAATACGAACAGGTTCATCCAGGCGAAGAATCGGGTAACGCCGGCCTCACCGCCCATGTACCAGACCGCAAACAGATGGATGAAGAAACCGACGCCGGTAATCACGGCCATCATCACCAGGGCCAGGGCATCCACCGCCAGACCAATCGTTGGCTGGAAGGCGCCAACCTGGATCCAGGTCCAGAGCGTGAAACGAACGGCACCATCGCCGCCCGCATAAAGCGCAATGGCCCAGGCCGTCGCCAGGGCAGCGAGGCCGACACTGGCAACGCCGATGACCGCGCCGGCCTGGGGCCCCAGGCGACCGCCGGAAAGGGCCAGCACCAGGGTGCCCACCAGCGGCATGACAAACGACAGAGTAACCGCCAGCTCCATCATCCGCGCATCCTGCTGACCAGATCGAGATTAAGGGACCTGGCCCGCTGAAAGAGCTGAATCATCAGCGCCAGGCCCACGGCCGCTTCGGCGGCTGCCAGGGTGATCACCAGCAGGAACATGGCCTGGCCATCGGGCTGGTTCCAGGCCGTGGCGCCGACCACGAACGCCAGTGCCGCGGCGTTCAGCATCACCTCAAGACTCATAAGTACAAACAACATGTTACGGCGCAGCATCAGGCCCACCAGGCCCAGCACAAACAGGACGGCAGCGAGAATCAGGCCGTGCTCCATGGGAATACCCGCCATCAGGGCCCCCTCCTCTGCCGCAACGGATTCGACCGACGCCCCACATGGGAGGCGGTTACCAGCGCCCCCAGCAACAACAGGCCCGCCAGTTCCACCACCATCAGCCAGGGGCCGAACAGAGTCAGCCCAACCGCCCGCGCGGTCAGCAGTTCGCCATCAATGACCCTGGCCATCTCGCCCCCGGCAATCAGGTGGAAAAGCACGCCCAGCAGCACCAGGGCCAACGCCGAGGGGCCCAGCCAGTGCCTGGGATGGCGCCAGCCTACGTCGTCGCTGTCCTGGTCCGGGCCCAGGTTGAGCATCATCACCACAAACACGAACAGGACCATGATGGCACCAGCGTAGACGATGATTTCCAGCGCGCCGGCAAAGGGCGCCCCGAGGGCGAAGAACACCAGGGCAACGGCGATCAGCGATACGATCAGATACACCACGGCATGCACCGGATTGCTGCCGGTAATCACACCGACGGTCGCCAGTACTGCCACCAGGCCACTCAGATAAAACGCCAGTTCCATGGGTCTTTACCTCCCGCTTTATGGCAACAGGGAACGCACGTCCACGGGCTCCTCCTCGTTCAGAGCCTGGCCCTTGTCCTTGCCGCCGATGGCCATGCCGGCCACCTTGTAGAAGTGATAATCGTGATCCTTGCCAGGGCCATTGATCAGCAGGTCTTCCTTCTCGTAGACAAGCTGCTGTCGGTCGTATTCGCCCATTTCGAAGTCCGGCGTCAGCTGGATCGCCGAGGTGGGACAGGCCTCCTCACACATGCCGCAGAAAATGCAGCGGGAAAAGTTGATCCGGAAGAACTCCGGGTACCAGCGACCATCCTCCTGCTCGCCCTTCTGCAGGGAAATGCAGTCGACCGGGCAAGCCACCGCGCACAGGTTGCAGGCCACGCAGCGCTCTTCCCCGTCCGGATCCCGGGTCAGCACGATGCGGCCCCGGTAACGGGGCGGCAGGTAGACCTCCTCGTCCGGGTAATTGACCGTCTCCCGCTTGCGAAAACTGTGCATGAACACCATGCCGAGGGTTCGCAGCTGGCTCCATGTCGCCGGCACCAGCCAGAGCACGGACTTTATGAACGGGACCTTTTCTTTCGCCATAACAGGGTCCTCCTCAGCCTTCCGGGGCAACCAGCAGTACCACGGCGCCGGTTGCCAGCAGATTGATCAGGGTCAGGGGCAGGCATACCTTCCAGCCAAAGCTCATCACCCGGTCATAGCGGGGTCTGGGCAGGGAGGCCCGCAGCAGGATGAACAGCAGCAGGAAGAAGCCGGTCTTGATCGCGAACCAGAGCACCGGCGGCAACCAGGGGCCATGCCAGCCACCAAAGAACAGGGTGACGATCAGCGCAGACACCAGCACCATGCCCACGTACTCACCAATGAAAAACAGCCCGAACTTCATGCCCGAGTATTCAATGTGGTAGCCGTCCGCCAGCTCCTGCTCCGCCTCCGGCTGGTCAAAGGGGTGACGGTGGGTGACGGCGATACCGGCTATCAGGAAGGTACAGAAGCCAAAGAACTGGGGCACCACGAACCACAAGCCTTCCTGGGCGGCGACGATCTCCCGCATGTTGAAGGAGCCTGCCAGGGCGACCACGCCCATCAATGACAGCCCCATGAACACCTCGTAGGAAACGGTCTGGGCGGACGAGCGCATGGCGCCCAGCAGCGCGTATTTGTTGCCACTGGCCCAGCCCCCCAACAGCACGGCGTAGACATTGATGCCTGCCATCGCCAGGAAGAACAGCAATCCGATATGCAGGTCTGCAACGCCCCAGCCGGGAGTGATCGGAATGATGATGAACGACAGCAGCAGGGAGGCAAAGGCAATCACCGGCGCCAACAGGAACAGTGGCCGATCGGCAAACGGCGGAATCCAGTCTTCCTTGAAGAAGATCTTGATCATGTCCGCTACCAGCTGAAGGGTGCCGAACGGCCCGACGCGGTTGGGACCGTAGCGGTCCTGCCAGAGCCCCAGCAGGCGACGCTCGACGATGGTCAGCACGGCGCCCAGCAGGACCGCCCCCAGCAGAATCACCAGGGCCTGGAACATGGCCCAGAGGATGGCCAGCCATTCCGGACTCAGCCAGCTCATGCACGCACCTCCTCGCCGGGTGTCGGCGTCGAGCCCGGCCCCGCGGTGAGCGTGACCGGACCATCAGCGATACCCATCGGAACACTGCCGGCCGGCAGGCCCACCAGCCCCCGGGGCCAATCCACCTGCACACGAGCCGGCAGCGTCACGCAGGCCTGCTCGCCCGTGACAGTGACCAGTCCGCCCAGCTCGGCACCCAGGGCTGTGGCATCGTTTTCCGAAAGCAACAGCACCGGTGGCTCCATCCGCTGGCGAATGGGCTCCGCCCGGGCAGAGGTCTCGTCGCCGCCAAACAGGCGGGGCAGAACGATGGCGCGGTAATCGGTATCCGACGGCTGAAAGGCCTCGGGAATGTCGCCGTCATAGTGATAAAGGCCCGGCCGGGGGTGTAGTAGGCGGATGCCGGGGTCGCCGCCGCGTAAGTGACCGCCTACCTCATCAGTGAACTTGTTCCAGGCCTGGGGCGAATTCCAGCCGGGCGCCCAGGCAAAGGGCACCTGCTGGTGCGGGTGCCGGTAACCGCTGTACCCCTCCATGGAAAAGGCCAATGCGGTGTCCGGGTCCTGGGGCACCCGTGGCTCACTGACATTCTGGTCGGCACGCATGGCGGTCCGGCCACTGTATCGATGGGGCTCACGGGCCAGCCGCAGACCCTCGATGCGGAAGCGCGCATCGGGGGCGGCGGCGGTAATCATCTCCAGCTCCGGACAGGCGCGGCTGCAGGCCGCTGTTACCTCGTCGAGGGTAATCTCTCCTGGCGTATCGCCGCCCAGATTGGCCGAGAGCCCGTGCAGCCAGCGCCAGCTCTCATGAATCCGGGCTTCCGGGCGAAGATAACCCGGCTCAAATACCTGAAAGAAGCGTTGGGCCCGCCCCTCGAGGCTGACCAGGGTGCCATCACCTTCAGCAAAACTGGCCGCTGGCAGCGAAAAGGTTGCCCGGCTCAGTGTCCGGGTGCGCTGATGATCAAGGACCACCAGTGGCCGGGCGTTAGCCAGGGCAGAGTCGACCCGGGCTTCCGGCAGGCGCTGATAAAGGTCGTTCTCCAGGATAACTGCCGCATCGGCGTTTCCGTCAGTCAGTTGATCCAGAGCCCATTCCAGGGGCTGGCCGCCCAGCAGGGACAGGCCAGTGCTGTTCGCCTCCCGACGGACGAATAATAGCCCGCCACGGCTGGCCCGACGGGCAAGCGCCCGGGCAATGTTGCCAGCCGCCCGGATGATGGCTGGCGAATCCAGGGCACCGCCGCTGAGGACCAAAGGCCTCTGCGCACTCATCAACGCATCAGCAATCTCGGCAGCGCGGGATTTCAACGCTTTGTCCAGATCAGGTACGTCAGGGGCGGTCGGGTCGATGGCGTGGGCCACTGCAAATCCGAGCCGGGCGATGTCGTCAGGCGCGAGTGCCAGGCGGTTACGGGCAAGGGAGTCCAGCTCGGTCTCGGCCGGGTAGGCAATGAACAGCGGCTGGCGATGATCCTGGGCCAGGGTTTTCATGGCTTCAGCATTCCAGTGTGGGATGCCCAGCTTTGCCGCATACTCTGACGGGGGCGCCGTGATCGCCTGGCGGATAGAGAGACCGAGGCGCGCCGCGCTCTCCATGGGATCTTCTCCGAGCAGCAGCACGGCATCATGCCCCTCGACCTCCCGCAGGGTGGGTGCCGGCAGTCCGCAACTGCGGCTAAGTTCATCCATCAGGCCAAGACATAACTGCTCATTGGCATTAATGCCTGTGGAGAAGTTTACCTCGCCCACCAGTTCCCGCAGCTGGTGATTGCTCTCCAGACTGGCCCGGGGCGAGCCAATACCAATCACCCGGCCGGCGTGGCGCAGGGCCTCCGTAATCCGGGCCAGGGCTGTATCCACCCCAAGCGTCTCTGGTTCCCGTTCAGGCTCCTGTTCCCGCTCTCTGGCGGGCCGGAACTCCGGCACTCGGGGCCGGTCCGTCCGGTTTACATAGCCATAGCCGAAACGGCCGAGATCACACAAGAAGAAGCCGTTCACCTCACCGTGGTAGCGGTTTTCGATCCGCCGGATATCCCCGTAGCGCTCACCCGGGCTGATATTGCATCCCATGGCACACTGATGACAGATACCTGGCGCAAATTGCAGGTCCCACTTGCGGGTGTAATGCTCGGAATGGCTCTGGTCGGTGAACACCCCGGTGGGACAGACCTCGGTCAGGTTGCCGGCAAACCGGCTTTCGAGGGTGCCTTCCTGGTGCCGTCCGAAATAGACATTGTCCTTGGAGCCGAAGGCACCGAGGTCCGTGCCTCCGGCGTAGTCATTGTAAAAGCGCACGCAGCGATAGCAGGTGATGCAGCGGTTCATCTCGTGAGCGATGAACGGGCCCAGATACTGGTTGCGGCGGGTGCGCTTGCGGAACCGGTAACGACGGCGGTCGTGCCCGGTCATTACGGTCATGTCCTGAAGGTGGCAGTGGCCGCCCTCTTCACACACGGGGCAATCGTGGGGGTGGTTGATCATCAGCCATTCCACCACGCTGGCCCGGAACGCCCGGGCTTCCTCGTCCTCGATATCAATCCGGGTGCCATCCGCGGCCGGGGTCATGCAGGACATCACCAGCATGCCCTGGTCATCGTCGCTGTCCTTGTACTGGCGCACGGCGCACTGGCGGCAGGCGCCACGCTGCCCAGGGCCGGGTGCCAGCAGAAATAGGGAATATCCAGGCCCAGGGACAGACAAGCCTGGAGCAGGTTGTCCGCGCCGTTCACCTCGTAGCTCTGGCCGTCCACGT
>Ga0064014_10023_pt1 | contig 93465 bp, 78 predicted proteins | sample CrowatWCoCulture_2_FD_61584 | JGI IMG/M metagenome (GOLD analysis project Ga0064014, IMG submission 61584) | Marine cyanobacteria communities from the University of California, Santa Cruz, USA, analyzing cyanobacterial DNA methylation -... | ecosystem: Host-associated > Microbial > Bacteria >...
ACATCAAAGAAGCTAAAGTTACTAGCAAAAAAGATAAGCAGGGATGTCAACAATTAGTAGCCTATATTATTCTATATAACAAGCAAATTTTGTGTCAAAAAATATCCCAGGAAATTCGTGAATATTTACAACATAAGTTACCAGCTTACATGATTCCGTATGTTTTTGTTCCCTTAGAATATTTTCCCTTAACACCTAATGGAAAAATTAACTATAGTGCTTTTCCTGAACCTGATGTTTCAACTTTTCAAAGTAATTATATTGCTCCTAGAACTCCCACAGAAGAGATTATTGCTAATATTTGGGTACAGGTTCTTGATATCAAAAATGTCGGCATTAATGATAATTTCTTTGAGGTAGGAGGACATTCTTTACTAGGAACACAAATTATTTCGAGAATTCGAGATAGTTTGAATATAGAAATCCCATTAAAGTTATTTTTTGACTTTCCAACAATTGCTAAACTTGCTGAGCATATCGAAAGTAGAAAAAGTCTCAATATTTCTGGATTATCACCCATAATTGAACCTAGAAAAAAGCAAAAACAGCTACCCCTTTCTTTTGCTCAAGAAAGACTTTGGTTCTTAACAAAACTAGAACCGAAGAGAACGGATTATAATATGCCATTTATTCTAGAAATAAAAGGGTTACTAAATATAGTTGCCTTAGAAAAAAGCATTAATACAATCATAGAGCGTCATGAGATACTGAGAACCAATTTTAGTTCGATAGATGGAAAACCAACTCAAATTATCAATAAAGATATTAACTTTAAATTATCGATTGATGATCTCAGAAATAAAAAAGAAACACAAGCAAACAAAATTGTTAATCAATTTACAGAACGTCCTTTTGATTTGGCTAAGGGTCTTCTATTTTCTGTGAAATTATTACAATTAGACACAAAAGTATATTGGCTTATATTTAATATTCATCATATTATTTTTGATGGTTGGTCTTATGAAATACTACAAAAAAAACTATTCACACTTTATCAAGCTTATGGTCAAGAAAAAAAACCAGAATTAGGGCAAATTCCTATTCAATATGCAGACTTTTCATTGTGGCAACGTCACTGGTTCACAGAGCAAAATTTAGCATCTCAATTAAATTACTGGAAAGAACAATTAAAGGGAACTTTACCCATTTTACAATTACCCACAGATTTTCCTCGCCCTTCGTTACAAACTTATCAAGCAGATTCTTATTCTTGGCATTTATCTTCAGAGTTAACGACAAAAATTAAATCTTTTTGTCAACAAGCAGGAGTCACTTTATTTATGACTTTTTTAACGGTATTTAAGCTGTTACTCTCTCGCTACACTGCTGAAAAAGATGTTATTGTAGGAACGCCTATTGCATCTCGTAATCGCACAGAAATAGAAAACTTAATTGGCTTTTTTATCGATACTGTAGCTTTACGAACAAACTTAGCTGGAAATCCTAGTTTTCAGGAATTACTTAGTCGTGTTCGACAGGTTACTTTAGATGGTTATTCTCATCAAGATTTACCGTTTGAAAAGTTAGTTCAAGAATTAAAACCTGAAAGAAATTTAAGTTATAATCCTATTTTTCAAGTTTGGTTTAATATGATTAACTTACCTAGAAAGAGGGTTAAATGTGATGGTTTACAATTCAAATCTATCCCTGTTTTTGACACAATGGCTAAGTTTGATATTAGTTTTTACCTAGAGGAAGAAAATCAAGAAATTAAACTCAAATTTGTTTATAATAAGTTACTTTTTAAGTCTAGTACCATTGAAGGAATGTCAAGACATTTCCAAACCTTATTAGAGCAAGTTATTATTGCTCCAGAAAACAATATTGCTAGTTTCTCTCTACTCAGTGAAAAAGAATGTTATCAGTTAACTCATCAAGTTAATAAAGTTACTCCTACTAACTCATTCTTAAACTTTCCTAAAACAGATATTGAGCAATCTATCCCATCTCGGTTTGAAGAGCAGGTTAAAAAGTATCCTGATAAAATTGCTGTTCAAAGTAAAGATAATCAATATACCTATCAAAAACTGAATACTGAAGCTAACAAAATTGCTAAGTCATTGCTCAATCTAGGGATTGATAAACAAGCTAAAGTCGCTCTATTTTTTGATCACAATGTGTCGATGATAGCAGCAATGCTGGGAGTCCTTAAAGCGGGAAAAATTTATGTTCCTATTGATCCTAATTATCCTCAAGATAGGGTTTTATATACTCTAGAAGATTCTTGTGCTGAAGTCATTTTAACCAATCAGATAAACTCAGATAATATTAAAGCTATAACTCACGGAAAACTGCCTATTATTAATATTGATAAGCTTAATGATGTTGCTGTTGAAATCAATTTAGAAATATCTCCAGATACCCTTGCCTATATTCTATATACTTCTGGTTCAACAGGACAACCTAAAGGGGTTATTCAAAATCATCTTAATGTTCTACACTTTATTAGAAATCATACTAATAATCTTCACATTTCTGCTGATGATAACTTAAATTTATTAGCTTCTTATAGTTTTGATGCTGCCGTGATCGACATCTTTTCGGCTCTTTTGAATGGTGCAACTCTTTTTGTTTTTGATATTAAAAAAGAAGGATTAAACAGTTTATATAATTGGTTAGAAACGCACAAAATTACAATCTTTCATTCTACTCCAACGGTTTACCGATATTTTTTAGAGAAATTAGGCAGTAAGGTATCACTAGCTAAAGCGCAGTTATCTCACATTCGATTAGTGGTTTTAAGAGGAGAGCCTGTTCTTAAAAAAGATGTAAAATTATATCAACAATTTTTTGCTGATAATTGCATTTTTGTTAATGGTTTAGGAGCAACAGAATCTTCTTTTTATCTTCAATATTTACTCAACAAAAAAACTCAAATACAGAAGCAAATTATTCCCGTTGGTTCTACTTTTGAAGATACAGAAATTGTTTTACTTGATGAGGAAGGAAACATAACTGATCTCTATGGAGAAATTGCCGTTAGAAGTCCCCATGTTGCGTTGGGTTATTGGCAAAAAGAAGAGCTAACACAAGCGGTATTTTTGAAAGATTTTCAAGGTAAAGATAAAAGAATTTATCGCACTGGAGACTGGGGACGTTTACGAAATGATGGCGTGATAGAATGTTTAGGTAGAAAAGATAATCAAGTTAAAATTCGAGGTTTCCGTGTTGAATTAGGAGAAATAGAAGCGTTATTAAATAAGCATCCCCAGATAAAGCAAAGTGTAGTTATTTATAAAGAAGATAGTTTAAGGGAAAAACAACTCATTGCTTATATTGTTCCTCAAGATATCTCTTTAGTCTCCAATTCTCAACCCCAAATTATCAAATAAGTCCGAGAATTTCTGCAAGAAAAACTTCCTAGTTATATGATTCCTGCTAAGTTTGTCTTATTGGAAACCTTACCCCTTACTCCCAATGGAAAAATAGATCGCCGAATTCTTACTGCTAGGGAAGAAAGTGAAGTGGTAGTTAAAGAAAGCTTTATCCCTCCTCGTAGCCCTTTAGAGGAACAAATTAGTAATATTTGGCAGAAAATGCTAGGAATTGAATTGATTGGAGTAAATGATAATTTCTTTGATTTGGGAGGACATTCTTTATTAGCTATTCGTCTTTTAGCGAGAATAGAAAAAGAATTTAAGGTTAATATCTCTTTATATACTTTCTTGAATAACCCCACTATTTCTAGTCTTGTTAACTTGATACAAGGCTCAGAAGATAGGATTACTGAATCTTCGGTTGTCCCTATTCAAACTCAAGGTAATAAACTTCCTTTATTTTTTGTTAACTCTATAAGTTATGCTCAAAAGTTTGCATCTTATCTCGATAAAGACCAACCTTTTTATATACTCAATATTTTCGGAATTACAGACTTTTTGACTCCTAAAATTAAGCAATTAAAATTAGAAGATATTGCAACTAAATTTATTGAAGATATGGAAAGTATTGCTCCCAACATTCCTTATTATCTAATCACTTACTGTGGAGATTTATCCCTTACCATTGAAATGGTAAGACAATTAGAAAAAAAAGGAGTTGAAATACCTTGTATTTTCTTAATTGATGCTTTTTGGAAACCTGAAGATTGGGGATTTCATTTACACTGGTATAATCTGGGTCAATTTGGGATAAGTTATTTAGTTGAAAAAATCAAAAATAACCTATTTGTTAGAAGAGAAAAACTAATTATTTTTGTTAATCTTATGCTTGGTAAACTTTCTTTTTCTGATGAAAAGAATTCATCTAGGTACATGAAAGATATTAATTTACTTAAAGCTTTAATGTTTGCTAGAAATAAATATTCTCCTCAACCTTCTCAAGTTAAGGTTGTTCTATTTTTATCTCAAGAATATCGATTACTGAATACATCCAAATTAAACGAGTTTTTAACCGCAGGGATTGAAGTCGAGGAAATTCCTGGATATCATCATACCCTTTTTCAAGAGCCTTATATTCAGAAATTAACTCAAAAACTTCAAGACTATCTTGACAATAACCCTCATTAGTTCAAGCAAAAACCCTTACTTTCTGAGAGGATATAGCTTTTCATTTTACCGTTCAATCAATGAGCCACTGGACAACCAGAAGTTAACTTTTTAAGGAAGGTGCTATTATCAAAATAATGTTCTACGGAGAGAATTTTGAGATCCTCGGTTAATTTAGCTACACTTATTCCTCTAATTTCAATGGTTTCTCCCGTGGGTTGATGGTCTTTATAAGGACCAGTAAAGGTTCCCCAGTGCCGCCATTTAAAGGTAACATTAGGAGGCCCAGATAGCACTTCCATCAGTTCCCATAAAAAGCCATTGGGAAAGGCTTTATGAAATAGTTCAAAGGAAGATTGAAAGTCTTCTGCCTCTGGATCGTAACCTGGGGTTTTATCAATAAACAGGTTATAGGTTCCGTGATCACTCACCTCTTTTGCGCTATAACTAGGTCCCCCGTTGCTACTCATCTGAAATTTATCGACAACAATGGATAACCATTGCTGGGGATCGGCTTTATGGGAGGCTTCCATTTCAAAGGTTCTCACTAAATTTTGAGCGATCGCCTCTAAGGACCCAGGAGCATGATTATATTTGCTTTCTTTGTGTAAATATTGGTCAGTATAGGAGTAGTCTGGCTTTTCTCCGTTGCGCCATTTAACCCCTTGATCATGATCTAAGACGGTATTGCGATCCTGTACCCAAAGGGGCAATTCTGCATTTTGATCTTTACTCATTCGATAAATTCCTGTGGCGAGGTATAGGTTATTAACTATATTTATTATAAAAAATTAGTCGAGCAATTTTTAATTGTAAACCTAAAATGTTTCTTTATTTTTTAATAGTTATAAATCCATATATTTCAGGGGAGAAAAACAGTTCTCCCCTCCGTTCAACTATTATCTTTCTTCCATGGGACACCATTTTTGTTCGGTGGGGCCAGTATAAACAGAACTCGGACGAATAATGCGATCGAGTTCTAACTGTTCCAAACAGTGGGCTAACCAACCGACAACCCGACTGACGGTAAAGGTTGAGGTAAACAAGGCAGGGGTTAGTCCTAACCCATGCAACACTAAAGCTGTGTAGTATTCCACATTGGTTTCAATTCTGCGATTAGGTTTATATTCCCTGAGTAACCGTAGAGCGGTGCTTTCCACATCCACAGCTAAAGCCCAAAATTCTTTATCCTCTCGGCGTTTCCAGACATCGGCGGACACTTGTGAGAGTAAAATAGCTCGGGGATCTTTGACCCGATAAACTCGATGCCCAAAACCCATTAACAGTTCTCTATTTTCAAACTTATGACGCAAATAGCCCTCGATATCTCCAGATTCTTGCATATCTAACAACATATCTAGTACAGGCCCTGGCGCACCTCCGTGCAGCACTCCTTTCATAGCACCAATGGCTGCGGTAACCGCAGAGACAAAGTCAGAGCGTGTGGACATTACCACCCGTGCGGCAAAGGTTGAGGCATTCATCCCGTGTTCAATGACGGTATTGAGGTAAATTTCTAGGGTTTTGACATTTTCAGGGGAGGGGTTTTCTCCCGTGAGCATATATAGGTAGTTAGCCCCGTGGCTTAATTCCAGATGGGGTTGAATAATGGGTTGATCTTGAAGCAAACGCCAATAGGCTGCTGTAATAATAGGAACCGAGGAAATAATTTTCAGCGCACCGTTAATCCCTTCTTTATCGATGCGATTGGATTCCATATCCATCGTCAGACAGCTAACTCCTATTCTCACCCCTTCAATAAGTTCGATCTTGTTACTTGCTGCGCTTTTGAGAATATCTAATATTTTTTCGTCAAGATATCGATGGGATAATAGTTTTTTGGTGACGTTATCCAGTTCATTTTTGTTAGGGAGATGATTATGCAAAAATAAGTAAATCATCTCTTCAAAGGAAGCATTAACGGCAAGCTCTTCAAAGGGAAATCCTAATATGATTAACTTTCCTAACTGCCCATCAATTTTGCTGAGGTGATTGGGTATATTTTCCATATATTTTACATTACCTAAATAGTCGAGGCTGATAGCTGCTTATGCACTCCCCGTCATTATAGCATAGTGCTTTTTTGAGCTTAGTTTTTGGGACCTGGGGGCTTAACATCATAGCATTTCTCCCCTCTTTTAAATATAGAAAGCAGATGTAGAATGTATCTCATGAGTCTAAGAAAGGCTATATTAAGCCCCCACTAATTTAATTTGGGGACTTCGAGATCACAGTTTTTCAGACCAATTAAAGTTAATAACCACGCCAAACTCCGATTAAGATTCCTTGAACTTGTATTTGGTTAGCGTTGAGTTCTATGGGTTGGTAGTTGAGATTTGATGGCTTTAACATCACCATTTCTCCTTCTTGATAATAGCGTTTCAAAGTGGTTCCCACTCCTTCTACTCTGGCTGCAACAATTTCACCATTTTTTAAGGTTTCATCTGGGTCTAAGGAGCGCATAATCGCTAAATCACCATCGGTGATTAAATCTTCAATCATGCTATCCCCTGTCACCCTTAAACCCCAATAACTGCTACCATGGAGCAGATGGGAGAGGTCTAGGCGTTCCTGTTCATCGACGAAGGGTTCCACTAATCCCCCAGCGGCGATCGCTCCTAAAATGGGAATTCCTCGGGATTGATAGTGTAAAATTCTTAGGGTTCTGGCTTTTCCTTCGATCCAGTCGATGTAACCTTTGTTTCTCAGTCTTTCCAGACGACTTTGCACCGGAGCCGGCGATCGCAGATTCATGGCTTTCATCATTTGACGAATAGAAGGGGCGTGTTGATTTTCGTCAATATACTTAATCAACCACTCGTACAATTCTTTTTGGACTGGGGTTAAAGGTTCCATAGACTTTGCCTAATTTTCAGAACATAGGTACTATGATAAACCTTTTTTGGCCTTTTGAGCTAATACAATTCTAGAACAGTTTGGAGCATTTCGCGATCTCCTGGTTTGGCAGAAAAACGACCATTTTCAAGATCCCGAATCCAACTTTGACTTTTGCCGATTTCTTTAGCGAGGGCCCTTTGACTCAACCCTTTACGTTTTCTCGCGTCTAAAATTTGCTGTGCAGAGAACTCAGGGGGTTTTTTAGTGCGAGTTTTACGTTGATTTTTCCGTTGTTTTTTTTGTTCAAATTTAATTAATTGTTCTTCCCATTCTGGAGGAAGTTCAAAGTTAAGAATTCTTGCTTTCATTAACCAATTCCATTTTCCTCTAGGTCCAGAGTCGGTTAAACGGTGTTCTTGGCAACCATCATTAATCCAAAAGTCTAAGGCTTCGTCTGCATCATCTGGAAGTTGTTCTAATTTTACCCAGAGGGGTTGTATGGTTTCTGGGTAGGAAACTGGGTCAAATACGGGTTTTAGTCCGTAATGATTTAACACTTCCAAATCGCTTTCAAAGGTGCGTATGAGACGTTTTCTTTGCTCTCGTTGAATGTCTGCTTGGGCAATCCTTTTTTGTCCATAAGCTACTCGCATTAAGGTGGGGACAGTAATACATTGTTTTCGTCCCATTTTACTCTTAAATAGTAACCAGAGCATCATTCTCACTGCCCCTGGATGTTGTTGCCAAATACTCATGACACTGCTTAACAAAAATTGGGGTAAAGATCCATACTGATAGAAGGCGAGTCTCTGACTATACCCTTGTTTATTTAAGAAATATTTCGCCCAGAGTCCTGGTTGTAAGGTAAAGGTTAACCCGATTAAATGTTGACAGCCTAAATGATCTTCTTGGAAGTGATGTTTAATGTCTAAGAGGTTCCAAATAGAACTTTCTGGTACTGTAAACCCTTTAACTTTTCCTTGTTGGGGCCAATCAATGGTAGCTAATAGTTGGCAGCTTTGTTGGACTAATAGTTTAATTAGACTTAATTTTGAGGCTTTACTGAGGTCTTTTCTTTTATCTAGTCCTAAATATTGTTCAATTTGTTGATCGCTAATAACAAATTTTTCCTGCCAAGGATTTTCTAATGTGGTGGCATAGCCAGCGAATAGAAGATGTAAGCAAGCTGCTCGAATATCAATACATTCTAGTTGCGTTGGCTCGGATAAATAATCCACTGATTGAGATATTTGTCTATCCAAACTATCACTTAATCGAAATATAATTGTTCCTTGCCCTTGTTTAACTGATCGTTCATAATAAAGGTTTCCCTCCCTGTCTTTTTCCCAAGGAAGCACTGAGGCGCAAGTTAACACTGTACAGGCTTCCCATATGATCATAGATGAAGCAAAAGGGGTATTTTTTCCGTTAATAAATATTTCAGGGGAGGTGGGAATTCTCGTTACATTTTTATATCTTCCTTTTTTGGCTTGGGTGGGGCTAGGACTACTAATTGGACATTGCACAATACACTGAGGTTCTTCATAATAACCTTCGCAATTATTACACTTTTTTTGATCTATCCAATATTCCCCATTTTCTATTTGAATGGCATCGGTTGGACAATCAATTCGACAACTATTACAAGTTGGACAACTCTCAGAAATTGTATAAGACATGATGGTTTATGAGGAGTGACAAATGAAGCAAGCTATGACCATATTTTTCAATTATTAAGGCAATAATTGTTCTATGATCAAGCATTTTTAGCACAATACTTGATTTATCTCTCACACAACAAAAATTCACTAAATGATAGTATCTATCAATCTTTTACATAGCAAAAAGTCTATGCAGTTACCATGAATCCACTGGTATTGTGCCAGTTTGTGATGTAACGCTTCTCACTGTTGTTATGATATTTAATGAGTGTTTATGGTTATGTTTACCACGAACATTCTACTACAATTGACCCGTTTTTTCTGTTCATGTTATGGAGTTATCACTTGGTTTTATCCTGAGAATGCAACCCTCAATGACTTTTGCGAATAATAGCACATAACTTGCTCATAATCCTCGTTATTTATGGCAAAAAAATGTTAAGCCTCATAGAGAAAAAACCCACTTTGTGCAGCATCAATCCTTGTTTTATTTACTTTTGTAATGCTCTCTATAGTTTTATAACAAATTTATAAGTTAGTTCTCAATAACTAGGGTATGATAAAAAACGGAAAATAACTTGAAAAAATACGACACTTGTGATACCTTCATCATTGATTATTGATCCTTTATTAAAGTCTTGGTTACAAGAAGAGTGCGATTCGTTGAGCTAGAAAGCTAATACCCAGTCTTAGACAAGGATTTAGCGTGTAGCTCGTTCAGAAACCCAAAAAAGGGGTAAAAATAAGGTGTAAACGACCTACTAGACCTAAGAAGAACAAACCCCCCAAAGGGCATCCTCGAAGGAATAAAACTAGAAAGTCAAACGGATAAAAATCCTAACGGGAGGTAAGAAAATCGGAAAGTTACAAAAAAAACTAACGACTTACCGAACAAGTTAAGTAGGGATAACCGAACAACACATACACCAAGATTTCTGAATAACTGTTGATTTGTTGGCATCTGGAGCCAAACTCGGAATCAAGGGGAAACCCAAGAGTGACGACATAACCCTCCGTTTTGGACTTAGTAAACCCAGGATGGAAGCAGGGTTAAAAGGGAATAACCACTGTGAAACAGCACATGAAATTCCCAAGTTAATTGGTCATGGTTAAACATTACGTTGAATCATCGACTTGAACCCTCACAATAGCCATATAGCCTAATCTGTTTGACAGGCTGTGTTCAAAAGAACAAGGTGAAAAGTGGAAAACTTCTTCGCTTATCCACACAGATTCCTGAAAGTAGCCTGGGGGAGAGATGAAACCTAAAACCAATAATCCCAAATCAACGGAACGAATTAAGTCCATGACTTCTCTTACCAAAAGGTCGATTAGGTAAGTAGGAACAAACTTAACCGCAAGAGTCATGGATGTGAGAAGCAATAAGAAGCAAATGCCTACTTGTAATGAGTACGGATAAGCTAACGTATTGCTGGTTAATTAGATGAAATAGTCTCAATTAGAGGTAAATATGTCGAATGCGAGTATAACCAAGACTACGCCAGAATGGAATACTATCAACTGGGGAAAAGTCCAGAGAAAGGTGTTCAAGCTTCAAAAGCGAATATTTCAAGCTGTTAAATCAGGTAATAAAGTTAAAGCTAAAAAGCTTCAGAAGTTACTGTTAAAGTCACATTACGCAAAGCTCTTAGCCATACGCAAAGTGACCCAAGATAACCAAGGTAAAAAGACTGCTGGTATTGATGGGATAAAGGCACTACGCCCTAACCAAAGAGTAAAGCTTGTCAACGAACTTACCCTAAAAGGTTACAAAGCAAAGGCACTCAGAAGAGTTTGGATTCCCAAGCCTGGAAGAGACGAAAAACGTGGATTGGGGATACCCACCATGAAAGATAGAGCAATGCAAGCCTTGGTTAAATCAGCCTTAGAGCCATACTGGGAAGCCCAATTTGAGGAAACATCCTATGGTTTTCGCCCAGGCAGAAGCACACATGATGCAATAAGCAGGATACATACTACCATCAACAAGAAGGCAAGATATGTCCTAGACGCTGATATTGCCAAATGTTTCGATAAGATTAACCATGATTACCTACTGTCCAAAGTAGATTGTCCATACAACATTAAAAGAATCATTAAACAATGGTTGAAATGCGGTGTAATGGATAACGGCGTATTTGAGGGAACTAAAACCGGAACTCCCCAAGACGGTGTAATAAGTCCATTATTGGCTAACATTGCACTACACGGAATGATTAACGACATCACAACCAAATTTCCCAGATTTAAATATAGAAACGGGAAAACAGAACATAACTACAGACCAGTAATCGTCCGATACGCCGATGATTTCGTAGTTCTTCATAGAGAGTACGAGATTATTCTACAATGTAAAGAACTAATTGCTCAATGGTTAGAAAAAGTCGGACTTGAAATCAAACCATCAAAAACCAGAATATGTCATACACTAAATGACATAAAAATTGATGGAAAGACAGAAAAAGCAGGTTTCGACTTTCTTGGATTCAATATAAGGTCCTACCCAGTTGGAAAACACAAATCTGGTTCAAGAGGTGGTAACACCGGAGGTAGAACCAGAGAAAAGATAGGATTCATAACCCTAACCAAACCAAGTAAAAAGGAAATACTAGCTCATCATGAGGCAATCAAAGAGGTTATCAAAGCCAACAGAAATGCCCCACAATCAGCATTAATCAATAGATTAAATCCCATAATCAGAGGATGGTGTAACTATTATAGAACTGCTGCCAGTAGTGAAATATTCTCATCCGAAGACCACATATTATGGAGAATGCTCAGAGCATGGACAGTGAGCAGGAAAAAAGGAAAAACATCAATACAAAATTCTCTCAGTAAATATTTCTCAAACGGAAAAAACGGAAAGTGGACATTCCAAAACGGGAAATATGCCCTCTACAGTCACGCCGAAACGGAAATAATGAGACATACATTGGTTAAGCCTGAAGCATCACCTTATGACGGAAATTGGACTTGTTGGAGCATACATACGGGGTACATATACTGGGACACCAACTAGGGTTGCAAAACTCTTAAAGAAACAAAAAGGTATATGTCCTCAATGTAAGCAACACTTTACACCTGAAGACTTGATAGAAGTTGACCACATTATCCCTAAATCGAAAGGTGGAAAGGATACGTACAACAATTTACAAGCTCTACATCGTCATTGTCATGATGTCAAAAGCAAAAATGACTACCTCTATGATTGGCACTTATAATGGCTATGAATGGAAAGACGATGTACTAACAGTACCCATGACAAGGGACTAATTGCCGAGAGCCGTGTGAGATGAAAGTTTCATGCACGGTTCGGACTGGGAGTCGTGGTAGGTGACTACCACTTCGACCCCTAATCATTGGCCGAGGCGATCGCACAACTGATGGCTTAGGAGTAGAAGAAACGGGGACAGGCCACTGGGTTGCCAAAGCGGAAGGAGTAATGGCGGGTTTGCCCATTGCTCAGAGAGTCTTTCAATTATTGAATGGCAATATTGTCTTTAACCCGATCATAAAAGAGGGGACAAAGGTTAAAGTAGGAGAGGTTTTGGCCACATTAGATGGTCCCTTAGATGGCTTATTAACGGGGGAAAGAGTCGCTTTAAACCTAGCCATGAGGTTGAGCGGCATTGCCACCATGACCCGACAGTATACAGAGATTATAGCGGATTTACCTACTCAGTTGGTAGATACTCGCAAAACCACTCCAGGGTTAAGGATACTTGAAAAATACGCTATACAAGTAGGAGGGGCAAAAAATCACCGTATGGGTTTAGACGATGGGGTGATGATCAAAGACAATCACATCAAAGCTGCTGGTGGTATTCAAGGAGCGATTCAATCTATTCGTAAAACTATTCCCTATCCCCTTACTATTGAAGTGGAAACAACGACTTTTGATGAGGTAAAAGAAGCGTTAAAATATGGGGCAGATATTATTATGTTAGATAACATGAATCTAGAGTTAATGAAAGAATCTGTTACTTATATTCGGAGGGAAAATAAACAGATAAAAATCGAAGCATCAGGCAATATTACCCTAGATAATCTTCGACAAGTTGCCTTGACAGGAGTTGATTATATTTCTAGTAGTGCGCCTATTACTCGCTCAACTTGGTTAGATTTAAGTATGAGAATTGATTAATTATTAAAAATGTGGACAAATATTCATGCTAGGGTACATCAAACCCTAAAAGATAGTTGTATTCTCCCTCATAAAAGTAATCTATTAATTGCGGTTTCAGGAGGACAAGATTCTCTCTGTTTACTAAAAATAATGATAGATTTACAAGAAAAATGGGGTTGGAATATTGCCATTGCTCATTGTGATCATGGTTGGGCTTCTGATTTAGGAATTGCGGATCATGTAGAAAAGATAGCTAATAATTGGAATATTCCCTTTTATTTAAAAGTAGCTAAAGCTATGAAAGAAACAGAAGCAGCAGCTAGAGAATGGCGATATCAAAGTTTGGTTGAAATAGCAGAAGAAAATGATTGTAGAGAAATAGTAACTGGTCATACTTTAAGCGATCGCAGTGAAACATTATTATATAATTTAATTAGAGGTGCTGGTAGTAATGGACTAGGTGCATTAACCTGGAAACGTCCCTTAACTAATAACATTAATTTAGTGCGTCCATTATTAAAGGTTTCTCGTGGGGAAACTTTAGAGTTTTGTCAACAGTTTGCCCTACCTATTTGGGAAGATGCAGCGAATGCTAACTTAGATTATGCCCGTAACCGTATTCGTCAGGAATTAGTACCTTATTTAAAAGAAAATTTCAACCCCAATGTAGAAACAACATTATCACAGACTTCAGAAGTTTTAAAAGCAGAATCTGACTATTTAGAAGCAGAAGCAAACAAGATTTTATTATCAGCAGTTAATGATCATAATTCTAAGTTAAATAGAGAAGTTTTAAAAGGTGTTCCTTTGGCGTTACAAAGACGAGTTATACGGCAATTTTTAGCTAAAATTATGGTAAGCAAACCTAATTTTGAACAGATAGAGGAAACTGTTAATTTAATTGATGCACCTAGAAAGTCGAGAACTTCTTCTTTTCCTGGTAAGATCATGTTAGAAGTAGAAGAAAATTATATAGTTCAAAAAAGAACTAAATAGATAAATAAAGTAGGGTGGGTTAGACGGCTATAATTTAGATTTTTAGAAGAATATAATAATCCGTCGCAGGCCACCATTTTAGTTGAAATAGAAACTATAAATCAGAAGATCCAAACCCTCCACCGCCGGGAGTTTCAATAATAAAATGATCTCCAGATTCCATTTCTACGGTTGCGGTACTATTTAATATTTCTTCGGTTCCATCCTTACGTTTTACACAATTTTTTCCTACTTTTCCTACTTCCCCAGCAGCTAAACCAAAGGGAGAGATTTTCCGATGACTAGATAAAATATTAGCAGTCATAGGTTCTAAAAATTTGATGTTTCTGATCACACCATTACCTCCAGAATATTGACCTTTTCCTCCGCTATTTTCCCTGATTTTAAACTCTTCAACTAATACAGGATAACGAAATTCTAATACTTCTGGATCAGTCAAACGAGAGTTAGTCATGTGGGTTTGTACTGCATCGGTTCCATTAAAGTTAATTCCAGCCCCAGATCCCCCACAAATTGTTTCATAATATTGATATTTTTCGTTGCCAAAAGTTAAGTTATTCATGGTTCCTTGGGAAGCCGCTAATACCCCTAATGCACCATATAAAGCATCAACAATAACCTGAGAAGTTTCTACGTTTCCTGCTACCACAGCAGCAGGATATTGAGGGTTTAACATAGAACCTTCGGGGATGATTAAATTAAGGGGTTTAAGACACCCTGCATTGAGGGGAATATTATCATCAACTAGGGTACGAAAAACGTATAAAACAGCAGCCTGAGTAACAGCTTTTGGGGCATTAAAATTACTGTTTAATTGTTCAGATGTTCCAGTAAAGTCAATAGTTGCACTACGATTTTTATTCTCAATAGTCACTTTAACTTTAATGACTGCTCCCTGATCCATTGTATAAGTAAATTCCCCATCACTTAAAACATCAATTGTTTTTCTCACACATTCTTCTGCATTATCTTGGACAAATTTCATATAAGCTTGTACAGTTTCTAAGCCATATTGATTGACCATTCTTTGCAGTTCTTGTAAACCTTTTTCATTCGCTGCAATTTGTGCCTGAAAATCTGCAATATTTTGGTCTGGGTTTCTTGCAGGATACGAATTACTGACTAAAATAACTCTTACTTCTTGCTCTCTAAACTCTCCTTTTTCTACCAATAAAAAGTTATCAAATAAGATACCTTCTTCCGAAATTGAAGTAGAATTAGGAGGCATAGATCCGGGTGTTATTCCACCAATATCTGCTTGATGACCACGAGAAGCAACATAGAATAAAATCTCTTGATTCTTATCATCAAAAACAGGAGTAATAGCGGTTACATCGGGTAAATGGGTTCCCCCGTTGTAGGGGTTATTAGATAGATAAATATCTCCAGGTTGTAGCTTATTTCCTTTATCTTGAATAAGACTTTTTACACTTTCGCTCATACTGCCTAAATGCACAGGAATATGGGGTGCATTTGCCACTAATAACCCTTGTTGATCGAAGATAGCACAGGAGAAGTCTAGACGCTCTTTAATGTTTACTGAAGAGGCTGTATTTTGTAGAGTGATTCCCATTTGTTCAGCTATAAACTGATAGAGATTTTTGAAGATTTCGAGGTAAATGGGGTCGGGTTTTGATAGGTTTAGCATAGTGAATTATGGATTTGAATGATTATTTTTAGTTTAATAGTATTTTGGTTTAAGATTCTACTATAATTATATTAGATTTTTCTACACATATAGTTTTAACTATGCTATATTAAATATGGAGTTTACTATCAATTTTAATGTCTGCTAAAGATATTGTTCATGAGATTGTTAGGGAAGCCTTAGAAAAAGATGGATGGGTTATTACTCATGATCCTTTGTTTCTTAGAGTTAGCGAAAACATAGGGATGTTTCTTGACTTAGCAGCAAATAAAGTGATTATTGCTAATAGAGAAACGTTGAAAATAGCAGTAGAAGTTAAAAGTTTTGTGGGATTATCTGCTGTTACAGACTTTCATCTAGCTATTGGTCAATTTTTGAATTATCGATTAGCATTAGAAGAGTTAGAAGCTGATAGAATATTATATTTAGCAATTCCTGACGATATCTATCATAACTTTTTTCAAGACAGCTTTATTCAAAAAGTAATTGATAATTATTCTATTAAATTACTAATAATTAATACACAACAAGGGGAAATTCTCTTATGGAAACCATTACTTATCAACAATTAATTAAAGATATTATCGAAAATTATGCCCATAAACATCCTCAAGATAATGACATAGAAACGCAGATAGTTTGTGACACCATTAATAATCATTATTTACTATTATATGTAGGATGGCAAGGAGAAAAACAGATTTATGGTTGTCCTATTCATGTTGATATTAAAGATAATAAGTTTTGGATTCAAAGAGATTTGACAGAACAGGGAATTGCTAGTCAATTATTAGAATCAGGAGTTTCTAAAGAGAATATTGTTTTAGGATTTCGTTCTCCGTTTAATCGAAAATTCACAGATTTTGCAACTCCCTAATCCAGAATTTAAACTAAAAATTAATCGGTGTTAGGCGATAAATTATTGCCAGCTTAGAAGAAGTTTCCAAGTCATTTTGACATAAAGCGAAGCGAACGGTATCTAATTTTTCTACATCTTCAATAGATAAATAAGGCGACCATTCATCATCATTGTAAGTTATAATGACTTCAACTTCAGCCATATATTCTCCTTGATGAATAATTTTAGTTTTAGTTGTCATTAATAACTTAAAAAATTAAATATTTTTAAACCAATCTAGATCAACTTCAACAGACTCAATCATTGTTATTTTAACACCAAGACCTAATTCTTTTAGACGTTGGACTAATTCCTCACCGTCTATTAAATCAATTGGTGGTGCGCCATCTCTTGTTGCCTCTTTCATCGCATCTCTGGTAAATGTACCAGTGGTTACAAATAAACCTTTATCAGTACGTCCTTACATCGCACCGCGAAAATCTCTAATTTGACTTGCCGAGACTGAACTTTGATAACGTTTACATTGAAAGAGAACATGAAAACTTAAAAAGCCATTGATTCGAGCAATACCAACTCCATCAATTCCTCCATCACCAGATTTACCTGTAACTTGTACTTGAATAAAACCCGACTCACGCAATAAACGCTGGGTTAAACGTTCAAATGCAGATTGTTCCAAAGATAGTAATTTTTTATGAATTTGCTGATGCCATGATGCTTCTTCTTCTTCTAATATTTCTAATGTTTGAATATCATTTACTGGATTTGGAGATATGTCTTGACTGTTATCCTGATCTCGAACTTTTCTAACAATTTCTTTTTCATCCAAATCATCAATATCAATAGATTTTGAAACTAAAGACCATATACCACGGGATGAATTTTCTAATAGTCCGTATTTTTTTAAGTAAGTTCGACTCCATCCAAGTCTATATTCAACCTCACTTTGTGATGTACTTCCGTGAGAAATTTCAAGAATGTGATCGGGTATATTGAGAAGTTCTACTACTTTCTCATAAATTTCCTGATTGGAACCAGATCCACCTAAAGTCTGTAGAGCTTCAAGTGTTGGTAAAATCATATAGTCAAATGTTGGAACTTCATTCATATAGAAATATATAATTATATGTAACAATATTTACTATTATATAACACATGAAAAAAGTATGGATAAACAAATATTAAATAGACTCAATATTTCACCGTTAGAACTGACTGATTTCTGTCAAGAAAACCATATTCTTCAGTTATCGCTATTTGGTTCTGTTCTCAGAGAAGATTTTACCAAAACAAGCGATATTGATTTCCTTGTAGTCTTCAATCCGCAAATTAAACTAAGTTTAATGGATTTAGTTGGTATTCAATACAAACTAGAGGAAAAAATTGGACGAAAAGTGGATTTAATTGAAAAACGGTCTATTGAAAATAGTCATAACTGGATTCGCCGTAAAAACATTTTGGAAACTGCTATTATTATCTATGAATCAGGACAAATCCTATCTGCTTGATATCGCCAAACTATGTCGAACCATTCTCCGATTAACTGATGATATGACTGAAACTGATTTTTACTCTGACGAAAGAACACAACTTGCAGTTCTATATGAAATTACTATTATTGGTGAAGTCGTTAAAAGACTATCCCCTGATTTTCGTCAATCTCATCCCGACATTCAATGGCGACAAATTGCAGGAATGAGAGATAGACTGGTTCATGATTATGATGAGGTTAATCTTAATTTAGTATGGCAAGTCATTGAAAATTTTATTCCTGAACTTTTAGATTACATTACCCCTTTACTTCCAAGGCCAGAAGAAAATTGATAAGGATAAAATTAAGGAATTAAACGAATAAAAAAATAGTTTGGTGACAAACATTTATCACCAAACTAAGTCCCTAACATAAAATATCACACTTAATAATCATCTTTTTTACTAAGAATTAAATGATTATGCTCAGTTAACTTTGCATTCCAATGGGGTTCAACCATAATGGTGCTAATCTTTTCAACAATAATAGCTGGCCCTTCAATATTGTCTTGAGGTTGTAAGTCTTCTCGTTGAAAAATTGGAGTATCTTGCCATTTATTGTCTGTAAATACTGGAACAATTTCTATGGGTTTGGGTAACTGATCTAAGGGACGAGTACGAGTTATGAAAGGTTCATCGGGACTATCCATAATTTGAATAATCTCGACAGAAATTGATTCTAAAATCAACAGTTTTTGAGGTTGAGTGAAACCATATCTTAACTGATGTTCTTCTGCAAAACTTTCCTGCATGACTCTAACATCTTCAGCAAAGTCTACTAATAAAGTTGAGTCAGTCCCTTGATATTTTAAACTGACTTTAGTAACAATTTTTTCACCTTTAATAGATTCATGTTCATCAAGTTCTTGTCTTGCCTGATTTTCCAATTGATTAATAACTAATTTTAGTTCAGAAACCAAGTCTTTATTTAGGGGTTTTTCCATAGCACTTTCTTTAATCACTCTGATATCAGCTAGTCCCATTCCATAGGCACTTAAAACACCAGCATAAGGATGAAGAAATACGCTTTTAATTCCCAACGTATCCGCAATTAAACAAGCAACTTGACCCCCTGCTCCTCCAAAGGTACATAAGGCATAATTAGTGACATCATAACCTCGTTGTAGGCTAATCTTTTTGATAGCATTAGCCATATCTTCTACAGCAATTTTAATGAAACCTGCTGCAATTTCTTCGGGAGTATTTTGCTGATTAGTACCTTGATAAATTTCTTGATATAGTTCTATAAAATACGCATTAACTATCTCTTTATTTAAGGGTAAATTACCCTCTTTTCCGAAAATATTAGGGAAATATTGAGGCTGAATTTTTCCTAACATAACGTTAGCATCCGTCACAGCTAAAGGACCACCCCGACGGTAACAAGCAGGGCCAGGGTTTGCTCCTGCGGACTCTGGACCTACTTTAAAACTAGCACCATCGAACTGTAAAATAGAGCCACCACCAGCAGCAACTGTGTGAATACTTAATACTGGAACTCGCATTCTAGCACCAGCTATTTCGTTATCTAGTTGTCGTTCATATTCCCCTTGGAAATGCGCTACATCTGTAGAAGTTCCTCCCATATCAAAGGTAATAATTGCTTTGAAACCTGCTCTTAAACTGGTTTGTACTGCACCAACAATTCCACCAGCAGGACCAGATAAAATACTATCTTTTCCTTGGAATTTATGAGCATCAATTAACCCTCCATCTGATTTCATAAACATCAATTTTGTGTTAGGTAATTGACTAGAAACTTGATCCACATATCGCCTTAAAATGGGAGACAAATAAGCATCAACTACCGTTGTATCTCCTCTTGAAACCAGTTTCATTAAGGGACTAACTTGATGGGAAATAGAAATCTGAGTAAAGCCAAGATTTTGGGCGATTTCTGCAACTTTATTTTCATGGTTTGGATAACGATAACTGTGCATAAAAACAATGGCACAGCTTCTGATTTCTTGCTCATAAACTTGTTGTAAATCTTGTCTTACTTGTTCTGGTTTAACAGGAATTAACTCATTACCATTGCTGTTATATCTTTCTTCTACTTCAATGACTAACTCATACAACATTGATGGCAAAATTATTTGACGGGCGAAAATATTAGGGCGGTTTTGATAACCGATTCTCAGTGCATCTTTAAACCCTTTTGTGATTAGTAGAACTGTGCGATCGCCTTTTCTTTCCAGTAACGCATTAGTAGCAACCGTTGTCCCCATTTTAACCACTTCTATTTTTTCAGTGGGGATAGATTGATTATCAGCAAGACAGAGTATATTTCTAATACCTTGAATAACAGCATCTTCATATCTTTCAGGATTTTCTGAAAGTAATTTATAGACAACTATCCATTGTTTTTTCGGCAAAGGTACAATTAAATATTGTTCTTTTTTTTGGGATAATTGTTTGATGATTGCTCCATCGCTAACAACGGCAACAATATCGGTAAAAGTCCCACCACGATCTACAAAAAATTTATTCATTGTTTTGAGCTATACTCTTGAATATAATAAGACAATCAAGGGATTATTTATATAAATGTCCATAAATTTAATAACTTAATTATGAGTTTTTTGCAGGAATTATAAGTATATCAAGAAAAAATAAAAGATTTTAGTTAATCTTAAAAATTAGGGACACAAACCAGAGTAAGCTAAATAAAGGCATTTGTAACGACGCAAAATATGGCAACCATTAACGATAACTATCTCAAACTCAAAGCAGGATACCTCTTCCCCGAAATAGCAAGACGGGTAAACACCTTTGTAGAAAGCAACCCCTCAGCAAACATCATTAAACTGGGTATTGGAGATGTCACCGAACCCTTGCCGGAAGCTTGTCGCACTGCTATGATCAAAGCCGTAGAAGATATGGGCGATCGCAGTACCTTCAAAGGCTATGGTCCAGAACAAGGTTACGGGTGGTTACGGGAAACAATCGCCGCCCAAGACTTCCAAAGCCGAGGTTGTGATATAGATGGCTCCGAAATATTCGTCTCAGACGGGGCAAAATGCGACTCAGGCAATATTCTCGATATTTTTGGCAAAAATAACAAAATTGCTGTAACTGACCCTGTATACCCGGTTTATGTGGATACTAATGTTATGGCTGGCAACACAGGGGAAAATAACGACAAGGGAGAATATGACGGTTTAGTGTATCTTCCTATCAGTGCAGATAACAATTTTCTGGCAGATATTCCCACGGAAAAAGTTGACCTTATTTATCTGTGTTTCCCCAATAACCCCACCGGTGCAACGGCAACCAAAGAGTATCTCAAAGCTTGGGTAGACTATGCCAAAGCTAACAACGCTATTATCTTCTTTGATGCTGCTTATGAAGCCTTTATCACCGATGATAGTTTACCCCATTCTATCTACGAAATAGAAGGGGCCAAAGACTGTGCGATCGAGTTTCGTTCCTTCTCTAAAAATGCAGGGTTTACCGGTACTCGTTGCGCTTTCACCGTAGTTCCCAAACAGTTAACAGCCAAAGCTGCCGATGGATCTGAGGTAGAATTATGGAAACTGTGGAACCGTCGCCAGTCCACCAAATTTAACGGCGTTTCTTACATTGTGCAACGGGGTGCAGAAGCAGTCTATTCCGAGGCAGGAAAAGCCCAAATCAAGGCATTAGTTAACTTTTACCTCGAAAATGCCCAAATAATCTGTAACAAGCTGACAGGGGCAGGATTTGATGTGTATGGTGGGGTCAATGCCCCTTACATCTGGTTAAAAACCCCCCATAACCTGTCTAGTTGGGATTTCTTCGATAAACTCTTACAAACCACCAATGTGGTAGGAACCCCGGGATCGGGTTTTGGGGCAGCCGGAGAAGGCTATTTTCGTATTTCTGCCTTTAATAGTCGGGAAAACGTGGAAGAAGCCATGAAGCGTATTACAGAGCAGTTTAAAGCTTAAATAATTGGGTGGGCATTTCCCACCCTACAGACTAAAATTGTGGCATATTCTGTGTTATTTGCGAGTATTGGGAACTGGAAACCGTAAGCTAGACTAGAGATGGCTAATTAATCAATTCGCTAACATTTTCTCAACTATGAGTCAACCCACATGATTGAATCCCTAAATAAAGTCATCGCTAAACTTGAAAAATTATCTGAATCTGAACAAGAAAAAATGGCTCAATTAATGTTAAAAGAATTAGAGAACTTAACTCCTTTACCGAGAGAAGAAAAGACAAAAAAGTTATCTGATTTATTATTATTACCAGAATTAGAAGAAAATGAACTGTTATTTGAGCGAGATAAAGACACAGGTAGAGAGATTATCTTATGAATTATTTATTAGATACTTGTGTGATTTCTGAATATGTTAAGAAAAAGCCTAATCAAAAAGTAATTCAATGGTTAGATGAAACTGAACTTACCCCATACAAATCTACTATAAAGTCCTAAAAGCCCTATCTATCAAGGGATACGCTGATTATCCCTCGACGCTGTACCCATGTAAATTGTAATATTTATTAATAGAAAAGCAGAAGAGAAATAAGCTAAAATAGTAGTCATGTATATAGAACGAGTTCCTAACAGAAAGTCCCCCCCGGCTGTTCTTCTTCGTGAATCTTATAGAGAAGGAGAAAGAGTCAAAAAAAGAACCCTGGCAAATCTATCAACATTGCCAGATGAAGTTGTTGATAATATGAAACTGGTTTTAAAAGGGGCTAAAGTTTCAAGAACTGAGATGATACTTGATAATTTTGAAGTAATAAGAAGTCGTCCTCATGGTCATGTGATGGTCATATTAGAGACAATTTAAAAATTAGGATTAGATAAGATGATTGCTGGGTCGACCTCTCGAATTAGAAACTTAGTTTTGGGGATGATCATTTTTAGAATTATCAATCCTAAATCCAAACTAGCCACAGCGAGAGGATTTCATGAAAAAACTTGTAGCAATAGTTTAGGAAAAGTATTAAATTTAGAAAAAGCTGATGAGGATGAACTCTATGAGGCTTTAGACTGGTTATTAAAGAAACAAGAGAAAATTGAAAATAAATTAGCTAGTCTTTATCTCAATAATGGCTCATTTGTCTTATATGATGTAACCTCAACCTACCTAGAAGGGAACGGATGTGAATTAGGAAAATATGGATATAATCGAGATAAGAAGAAAGGAAAAACCCAAATAGTCTTTGGATTACTTTGTGCCCAAAATGGTTGTCCTATCGCTGTAGAAGTTTTTGAAGGAAATACCTCAGATACTAGCACATTAGGAAGTCAAATAGAAAAAGTCAGGAAACGGTTTGGTGTTCATAACGTGGTCTGGGTAACAGATAGGGGGATATTAACCTCTTCCAACATTAAAGAGTTAGTAAAACCAGTAGAAGGATTAGATTATATAAGTGGTTTAACTAAGGCAAGCATTAGAAAATTAGCAGAAGTAGAAGCAATTCAACTAGGATTATTTGATGAAGTTAATCTAGTTGAATTTGAAAGTGAAGATTACCCAGATGAAAGACTAATTGCTTGTCGAAATCCTTTGATTGCTGCTAAAAACAAAAAACAAAGAGAGGGTTTATTACAAATAGCAGAAGAACAATTTGAGTTAATTATCAAAGCCACAAAGAGAGAAAAAAGAGCTTTGAAAGGGGCAGATAAAATAGCTTTGAGAGTGGGAAAGGTATTAAACAAGTATAAAATCAACAAATACTATAATTTAGACATCACAGATTCAGGATTTAGTTATGAGCGAAAACAAGAATTAATCTCAGAAGAAATAGCATTAGATGGAGTTTATATTCTGAGAACTTCTGCAGATAAAACTCTGATGGATGGTTTTGAAGTTGTCAAAGCGTATAAAAGTTTATCTTCAGTGGAAGAAGCTTTCCGTTGTTATAAATCTATTGATTTAAAAGTGCGTCCTATTTATCATTATAAGGGGGACAGAGTGAAAGCCCATATTTTCTTATGTATGTTGGCTTATTATGTGGAATGGCATTTAAAACAAAAATTAGCCTCTTTATTATTTGAAGACGAAGAAATTGATGATAACTATCAAGATGTTATCAAAGCTAGTCGTAGTGATTCTGCTGTTGCTAAAGATAGAAAGAAACGGACTGAAGATAACTTACCAGTTCATAGCTTCCGTACCTTACTAGAAGATTTGGGAACAATTTGTTTGAACACAGTTGAGTGTACTTTAGAGAGTGGGAAATACGTTTTTGACAAGATAACTCGACCTACTGAACTACAACAAAAAGCATTAGATTTGTTAAGTATTTCTTCCATTTGTACCCAGTAACGACGGGTACTTAATTCGGGCTATCCCTTATGCAGCATACATTCTGGCATTTTGTCAAAGGGGAAGTTCAGATGAAAAGGAAAAAGATAGTTTATTTATTAGTATTTTGTCCATTGGTGAAATCAGAAAGGGAATCATTAAGATTCAAGAGAGACAACCGCAACGTTACCAAAAGTTAATACAATGGATTGAAACAGTTGAGTTAAGATTTTCTGAGAGAATTATTAATTTAGATTATAATGTTATTAACGGTTGGGCAGAAATTTGTGGACAATGTGAAGCTAAAGGTCAAAAATTACCGATTATGGATAGTTTAATTGCTGCTACTGCTTATCAATATAATTTAATTCTTGTTACTCGTAATATAACGGATTTTCAGTTTTCATTGGTTCAAGTTTTTAATCCTTGGGAATGATGCCGTAATTCACCACAAGTTATTAATTTTGGTGTATTACGCTATGCTAATACACCCTACAAACTGGTCAAATAAGTTAAACCTTAAATTGTTTTAGTTCGTTGGGACTACAACGAATTTCCAAAATTCCTTCCCCATAATTATCCTTTAAGGTATTAATTTGCTGAAAAAATTCTGGAGCATTCAGGTATTCTATCGTAAATCTTTTTCCTTTTTCGTTCATCGGAATCATTCCAATTCTGCCCAAAATTTCAGATCTAGTTAATTCTTCTCTCCTTATCTCAATTGGTAATTCTATTGTTTTTTCTCCATTTCGTAAAATAACTCTAATCTTTTTATTGTGACGTGTTTTTTCTGCTTCCAAAAATCCATGTACTTGACGAGCTTTATACCATGCGAGTATGGAAAATAAGAAACTTAAAAATGTAATAATATTGGCAACTAAACTCATTTTATCCATTGCTAATATGAGAGATTTTCTTTTGAGATTATTGGAAATAGTTGAAATAATAGTCCCCTCGCTTTTAGATAGGGGACTACATATTGGGGTGAACATTGCCCACCCCATACTCCTAACTACGTTGGTGTCGGAGTTCTACAAATTGCTCTTCAATTTTTGTGATTAAATTAAAAGGGAAAGTTCCTTCTCGGTATAAATGAGCCGGAATTTTATGTTTAATTTCTTCGTGTAACTGAGGTAACTCACTCCAATGGCGACCACATTGAATGTGATGAGCAGTATGATAACCTAAGTTACAGGTACACAAATTGTACCAGCGATCCATAATGTTGTAGGTTGCTTTATGGGGATCTTCCTCATCTAAACCTGCATGATGGTCATAGGTTTCATGGACAGACATAAACAACAAAAAGACCATCGGGATAATAAACATAATTAATGTTTTTAGCCAATCGATGTAACATAATACACCCAAAACCAATGCTGTTAACAAAAGATTTTGAATCAGTTTGTTGCGATATTTAGGATATCTTTGTCCCACCTTAAATGCTTTCGGATATGACATCAAAGTTACCTTAAATGTATATTCTAGACGGGACATCAAACGACCTTGGGGCGTTTTCCAAGCAGATTCATCCAGGGATTGATCCAAATAATGAAGATGATGGCCTAGGGTATGGTGTAAAACCCATGCTTCCCCGACGATTCCTGTTTGCATACCCATGATCAGTTCGATAAGACGATTGGCCCAACGCACGGTAAAGAAATTATAGTGTTGATGATGATGATTCCAACAACAAATCCATCCTTTAATATTAAGACTAAGGGGCATCCAAATAAGCAGTGGCCACAGGGAATTACTAAAGAAAAATATTAATAGATCTATCCCTAAAACCAGCAAAATTACGGTGATAGGATAGTAATCGATTCTTTTTTTGACCAACATATTTAGGGTAAATTAAGTGAACTTATTGAAAAGGTTTAAGGCAGTAAGCCTTTATTATATATCCCTGTTCAGACTGAGAATAATTGTCAGACCAGCGGGTATCTTTAATTACCCTACCATTTAATACACTATTGTTACAATCTGTAATGTAACAATAGTGTCTCAACCATCAACACTAACTAAACGAAACCCCACATGAGTGGTTCCCGTATCCGGTGCCTGAGACTCCCTCGCTGCCGGTCGATAACGACTACAATAATTCTTAGCACAAAGATAAGATCCCCCCTTGATAACGTGCAAAGACCCTTCACTGGGTTTTGTGGGGTCAAAACTGGCATTTTTAGTCGGTCCAGTGGGGTTAAGACTATGCTCTTTTCCTCCATGACCAACACTATACCAATCTGAGGTTAATTCCCAGACGTTCCCTGTCATGTCATACAACCCATAACCATTGGGAGGAAATGACTCTACGGGGGCCGTTCCTAGATGGCCGTCTTGCTTGGTGTTAAGGAAAGGAAAAATACCTTGCCAAGTGTTGGCCTTTTTAGCTGAATATCGATTCCCCCAACTAAAGTCTTGATCTTTGAGTCCCCCTCTTCCTGCATATTCCCATTGTGCTTCGGTGGGCAAGGTTTTACCCTTCCAGTTAGCATAAGCAACAGCATCATCGTAGGCAATGTGGATCACAGGATAGTTGTCTTTGCCTTTGATATTACTGTCCGGTCCGTAGGGATGCTGCCAGTTTGCACCTACTGTCCAGTGCCACCAACTTAAGTAAGCAACCTGTTCTATCCCTTCTGAGGGAGGTTGAAAGACAAGGGAACCCGGTTGTCTTTGTTCTTCGCTTAAGGTAGGAAACTGCTCTTTTGAGAGGGGACGTTCGCCTATGGTTTGGTAACCTGTTGCCTCCACAAACTGACGGAACTCTGCGTTAGTGACTTCGTGGCGATCGATGCAGAAACTATCCATAGTAACATCACTAGCGGACTTTTCTGATTCATAGTTAGGTGATTTCTGAGAAAGCTTTTCCCATAGGGGGTAATCGCTTGGACTAAAGGCTTTCAAGAAATAAAAGGAACAGAGAGTTAGCGGATCTTGGTACACAACTTTAAAATTTCATAATTGGCTTGTCTGAAAAAACAGAAGAAATAGATTAAAATGAAGAGGTAAAAAGATTAGAGAGAGTAAATTGAAGCTAAAACAGACAAATAATCCCTTAAACCCGTCGATGGTCGATGATTTACGTTTAGCAGCCTCAAAAATGACGGGAGCAGAGCGTCGTTCATTTCAAGCTGAAATGTGTCTCAAGTATTGTGGAGGAAGTGCCAGACAAACCGAAATCGTGTTTGGTTGGGGGAGAAAAAATGTTCAACTTGGATTACATGAAAAACGAACTGGGATAGTGTGCTTAGGATTACAATCAGTCAATAGTGGATGTAAAAAATGGGAGGAAAGATACCCAATAGTTGCCCAATCATTGAAAGAAATAGCCGAAGCTCACGCACAACAAAACCCCACATTTAATAACCCCATTGCCTATACAAGATTAACGGCGGCTGAAGCCATTAAACAATTAAGAAATCTAGGATATAATGGAGAGGAGGTTCCTGCTGCTTCGACAATGGCAGATATTTTAAATCGTTTGGGCTATCGATTAAGAAAAGTGGTAAAAGATAAACCTAAAAAAAAATCTCGGAGACGGACGCTATCTTCGAGAATATAGAGAAAAAAGATAGAAAAAAAGACCCTTCTGTGAAACGTTTAAGTATGGATTGTAAAGCAACTGTGGAAATAGGAGAATATTCACGTGGCGGACAAACCAGAGGTTATAATCAAGCTTAAGATCATGATATGGGAACTAAAGAAAAATACGTTCCTTGTGGGATTGTAGATGAAGATACAGGGCAACTTTATGTAACTTTTGGAAGTTCTTATAAAACGAGTGATTTCATGGTAGATAACTTGGAGCAATGGTGGACAAGTCTGAGTATAACTGAAAAGCAGCAACTAGAGAACATCCAAATTAAAGTTGATAATGGAGCAGAAAATAGTGGAATAAGAAGGCAATTTTTGAAGAGAATGGTAGAGTTTGCCGACCAAACTAAGAAATCTATTCAATTACTATATTTTCCTCCTTATCACAGTAAATATAATCCCATAGAAAGATGTTGGGGAATTTTAGAGAGGCATTGGAACGGAACACTTCTGAGAAATGCTCAAACGATGTTAGCTTGGGTAAAAACTATGACATGGAAAGGCTTAAATCCGATAGTTAATTTAAGTAAAAAAGTTTATCAAAAAGGCATTTCTTTAACGAAAAAAGAGATGAAGGAAATTGAGAAACGTTTAGAACGTAATCCTCACTTACCTAGATGGGATATTTTGATTAGACCCAGTTAGTCTAAAAAGTTAATAAGAGTGTAAAATTAAGTGAATTTCCTTTTTAAAAATAGTCAAAGCTAATTTAAAAGTTAGCGTATTTCTTTCTTTTAGATAGGGAGGTTTTTGTTTGCGGAAAGTATCCGCGAACAACTTTTTATTTTTCCCTTTTCGCTTATTTGAGATGTTCTACAAACAGATTCTGAGAATGGGTGGGAAACTTTTTCTTGGAAATCACCTAAGCTAAAAAACCGTAACTCAAAAAACAGTTCAGTCCCCCCATCATCAGACCAACTAAAAAAGCCTTCTGACAAAAAGAAACGCAAAAAAGGATTTAAACGCGGACCAAAATATGACCACCCAGGGAAGACCCGTAATGGTTTTGGTCAGCCCGATAAGATAGTCCCTTTAGAACTAGAAAACTGTCCTGTTTGTGGGGGTTCAGTGGAACGAGATGAAGTAGTTCCCGAAAAAGTCCAGCAAGTGGCTGAAGTAGTAGACCAACCCATAGAAATCAGGGAATATCGTCGCGGATTCTATAAATGTCCTAGTTGTGGATGGTCAGATTACAGTCCTGTTCCATTGGGAGTTAAAGAAGGATTCAGTTATGGGGCGCGATTAAGTAGCATCGTGGGCTGGCTTGGCTATGGGGGTAATCTTACATGGCGTAAACAGGAACATTTTATAGAGTATGTCTTTGGCATTCCCATTTCTCAAGGGAGCCTTGCCAAAATGCACAAATGGTTTCAAGAAAGTTTAGAACCCTTGACCCAACAGTGGTTAAAGTACATCCAGCAGCCAGGAATCCGATGTGTTGACGAAACCAGTTATTGCATCGATGGCATCAAGTATTGGGTTTGGGTAGCCACATCAAATGAGGTCTGTGTGTTGATGTTGGCTCCCACTAGAAGCTCCGCAGAAGTCGAGAAATTGTTAGGAGCAGATTTTAAGGGCATCCTCACCAGTGACTGCTATAGTGCCTACTTTAGACAAAGTGCGATGGCCAAACAGAAATGTCTGGCACATTTAGAACGAGAGTTAGAGTCTCTTAAAACCAGTCGTTTTCAAGCGAATCGAGAATTTGCTGCCGATGTACAGCAAGTTTTAGCAACCGCCCGTATCCATTATCGTCATTATCATGGTCGAAATTTAACCCTTGAAGACTTAGGCTCCAAAAGAACAGAAGTCGAGAACTCACTGCAAAAGATTTTTAAAGCAACTCCCAAAAAAGGATGGCCTTATGATGCACAAAGATTGATTAACCGTCTCAAACGTCATTGGGAAGAGTGGTTCACCTTTCTAACTTATCCTGAAGTCAAACCAGATAATAATGATGCTGAGAGAGCTTTACGTCCCATTGTCATTCACCGCAAAGTAAGTGGGGGAGCAAGAAGCGACTGGGGTGCAGAGTTAGTCACCCAAATGTTCAGTTTTTTAGAGACCATGAGATTACAGGGGCAAAATGCCATTGTCCAATTATGCGAATTGTTGTCATTAGCTGGTCGGAGTCCCCCAGGATTAGAGATGTAAAAGGCTCCGGAGCCGATGGGGGATAGATTTTTCTTGATCGCCCTATCTCTCTGCACAAAAATACAAAAGGTTAGCGGATAATCTCCGCTAACAAAAAACTATCTTACTATTCTTTTTTTTCCTCATATTATTGTTTTTATTTGAGGTTTTTAAAAGACTTGATTCTGGGAATGTTAGTCATTAAAATAGCCGTAATAAATTAGCTTAAATTTTACGCTAAATCACAGGGCTTATATTTTTGTTGACTCAACTGATGTTGTTTGTAGTGCTTTTCAATAAGACTTTTTTGTTGCGGTGAGCAGTTACAGGAGTCATCCCCCCATCGGGCCAACCAAAGACTTCTGCACCGTTATCAGTTGTATAGACAATGATAGTATTTTCTTCAAGTCCTTGGTCTTTGATAAATTGAACCAGTTCACCTATTTGCTGATCGTGTTCTACCATACCATCCGCTTCAATACCTTGGCCAGTAACGCCCTGAGACTCTTCTTTCAGGTGGGTAAAGACGTGCATCCGAGTGGTATTAAACCAAGCAAAGAAGGGTTCATCGGCTTGTTTTACTTCTGTAATAAAGTCTTTGGTCTGTTTTAAAACCTCTTCATCAATGGTTTCCATGCGTTTTTTGTTTAGAGGTCCCGTATCACACACACGCTGGCCGTAACTATAGTGATCTTCATCGCTTTTATCGATATTGGTGACATCTTTAATATTAGGTCCTTCTTGCCAAGCTTTTCCTGTTTCGCATTTATGAGAACTACCATCAGCATAGCTATGGAGTACCCCTCTAGGCCGAAACGCATCAAAAGCAGGATAGATGTTTTCGGGTATATAATCTTCGTTTTCGGGTTCCTCTTCAGCGTTCAAGTGATAGAGGTTGCCGTAAAATTCGTCAAACCCATGATTAGTAGGCAAAAACTTATCCAAATCACCTAAATGGTTTTTTCCAAATTGACCGGTACGATACCCCAAAGGTTTCAGTAAGTCGGCTAGAGTAGGATCAGCTGTTTCCAAACCAATGGGAACACCAGGTAAACCTACTTTGGTCATACCAGTACGTATTGTGGCTTGACCACTGATAAAGGCAGCCCGACCAGCAGTACAGCTTTGTTCCCCATAGAAATCCGTGAACAAGATCCCTTCTTTGGCAAGCTTGTCGATAGAGGGGGTTCTATAACCCATCATACCGTTGTTGTAAGCACTAATGTTAAACCAGCCAATATCATCCCCCATCATCACGAGAATATTGGGGGGCTTGGATTCATCGGCAGTGGCAACACCAGTAGGTAGCCAGGGCAGTATTCCTGACAGCACAAACAACAGGGAAAGAAGCATACAAATCCCTGTTTTCATGACTTTTCGCATGAAAAAACTCCTATTGGGTTAATAAAAGGTTAAAAAGAATTAAAAGATCCTTAAAGATATTATTTTCTTTAAATAGTATCCTAAAGCTCTTTTACACTTGTAACAGTATCGAAAACTGCATTTTTGTCAAGGGATATCTAGACAGATGAGTGATCTTGTTATATTTCTTTATAAAGAGGTCTTGTGTAGTTAGTAGGGTGGGCAAGAAGGAACAAGTTTGATGATAATCAAAGAATTTTCAGGGTTTGCCCACCTTAATGATGATCTATGGTGGGCAAAAGTTAACCGTTAAGTCGCCTCATCCTCTGTCTTAAGCATTTGCCCACCCTACAACTACTTGATCCTAACAAAGTAAAATGTGGTAAATATGTTCATGAATTACCGAATAATTAATAATTAATAGTTAATAGTTAATAATTAAGAGTTGATAGTCAATAATTAATTATTAACTATTAATTGCTGAAGCATTTGCCCACCCTACACAGTAGCTTGACTATGGTAAATATCAAAGTTTTCCTATCTTAATAATGATTATGGTGGGCAAAATTAATCGTTAAGTTGCTTCCTCCTCTTTCTTAGGCATTTGCCCACTCGACACAGGAGCTTGACGCAAAAATTGCTCGACGATCGCATCACTAATTTGATTACAAAGTTGATTTGTCGATTTCTTCAGTTTTATTGCTAAAAGTAACGATCGCTCCTACACTAAAATAAAGAGATATATTATTCTCTACTAATTTTTTAGCTAATTTCGATTAATTACCCCATGATTTATCCCCAAGCTTTTCTTTCTGAAGTCCAACAACAAAGACAAGAGTTTCCTGGACTAATTAATAAAGTATATTTTAACTTTGGGGGACAAGGTACTTTACCTCGTTCCGGGTTAGAGGCCATTATTGACGCTCATAATTTTCTCCAACAACAAGGACCTTTTTCCCTAAAAGTTAATGATTGGATTACCCAAAAAGTAGAGTTATTAAGACAAGATATTGCTCAAGAGTTAGGGGTTGAAGCATCCACTATTACTCTAACAGAAAATGTTACTGCTGGCTGTAATATTGCCCTTTGGGGAATTGATTGGCAAGAGGGCGATCGCATTTTAATTACTGATTGTGAACATCCTGGAATCATTGCTACAGTACAAGAAATAGCTAAAAGATTTGGGGTAGAAATTGATATTTGTCCTATCCTGAATACCCTAAATGAAGGTGATCCAGTTGAGGTGATTAAACATCATTTAAAACCCGAAACAAAACTCTTGGTTTTAAGTCATTTATTATGGAATACAGGACAGATTTTACCGTTACAAGAAATTAGTAATATTTGTCATAATTATTCTGGGAGCAGTCGCCCTATTTTAGTGTTAGCTGATGCTGCGCAATCTGCTGGTTCTTTACCTTTAAATTTAGCAGAAACTGGGGTCGATTTTTATGCCTTTACCGGTCATAAATGGTTCTGTGGCCCTGCTGGAGTTGGCGCACTTTATATTCGTCCAGAAATTTTTAACCTATTGAATCCTACTTTTATTGGTTGGCGAGGTATTAATATTGATAAAAAAGGTCAACCTATTGATTTTAAAAATAATGGAGAAAAGTTTGAAGTTGCTACATCATCCTATCCTCAATATGAAGGTTTAAGGGCAGCTATTTCTGTTCATAATCACTGGGGAAATACTGAACAACGTTATCAACAAATTTGTCAATTAAGTGAATACTTGTGGCAAGATTTATCAAAAATCTCTGCTATTAATTGTTTAAAAAACTCACCCCCAAAATCTGGTTTAGTTTCGTTTACAGTTGATAGTAGTATGAGCCATAAAAGCATAGTTAACAAGTTAGAGAAGCAGGGATTTTTATTAAGAACACTTCGTGATCCAGACTGTATTCGTGCCTGTGTTCATTACTTTACTTTGCCGGATGAAATTGAACAACTAATTAAAGCTATTTCTTTGATAGTTTCTCAATAAAAGGAACACAAGTATCCTGCCTGTAACAACTTTCTAAGTCGTGCTATTTTACGAAATAGAACAATTATCGCTTTCATGACAACCAAAAGGATAAGGAGACTGATAAGTATTGTCTCTTTTTCCAAACCAATTATAACGGTTATCTCTCACTTGTTCATAAGTTTTATCCCCTAACCATTTCATTCCTGGTAAAGCACGATAAGCAATAATAAATGCTTGTCCTAAAGGCAATAAATTAATAATTTCTTCTGCTGCATCACTCCCTTGCCAACGTTTTTTTGAATCATTACTATCGATTAAAATCATCCCCATTTCACAATCTTCTGAGGTAATACTAAACTGTTGTAATGTTCCTTGATCTTGCATTGGTATATAATCAAAGATATTTCCTTGATCAAACCGTGATAAAAGTTGGGTAAACGTTGCACAAAGATTGCAGTTTCCGTCGTAAATAATATGATAAACCATGATATATTAAAACAATTTTCTTATAGCTTAACACATTTTTAGTGAACAGTTATGAGTTATCGTTTAGTTTATTAATGGCTTCTTCTTGCTTGTCAAGCTGGAGTCATACTAAAGGATAACTAAATTTTCTGGTGAATATCCTTGTTATTTTTCATGAAAGCTAACATAGTTTTCATGTATAACTTCATGTATATTTTCGCTAAAATAATAATTTTATGACAAACAAAAAAATATCTATAGCACTACGCATTATGATTAGAAAATTGATAGAACAAATAAACATTGTAGGCCGATGCACTGCCCACCTTACAGTAATGTCCCAGCTAATTTTTATAGCTATAATAATAATCGATTTGCTCTTGACTTTACCTCTACCTATCTGTATATTAAAGGCGTAATAAAAATTCAAGTAAATTTAACTATGAAAAAGCTAACGTTTTCCGCATTATTATCAACTTTAGCAATTGGGTTTATAACAACCTCAGCACAAGCTACAAGCGTTACTATTTTCAGTGAAGATTTTGAAGATGGTGTAGGGACAGGATTTTCTGGTGCAGGATCAGTACAAGGATCTCAAGGATATTCTAACTTTGGATTTGGTGGTCGATTTCTACGCAATGTTAGAGCAGGAAACCCAGCACCTAGCACTAGACTAACATTAACAGACTTGCCAAGTCATACCAGCATTGATATCAACTTCTTATTAGCTATTATTGATTCTTGGGATGGGAATCACCCTACTTTCGGTCCCGACTTCTTCAATGTTAAAGTTGATGGAGTCTCTATTTTTTCAGAAACTTTTGATCAATGGAATCGACCTAAAACTTATACTTCTGTACATAATATATTAACTTCCCGCACTAATTTAGGTTTTACTGGACGATTCCCTGATAGAGCCTATGATATGGCATTAGAAGAGGCTTTTCAGGGAATCGCTCATACTTCTGATACCTTAACCATTGAGTGGTTTGTTAGTGGTACTGGTTCGTTAGGTAATTTGAGTGAATCATACGATGAATCATTTGCCATTGATAATGTGGAAGTTGTCCTCAATGGAGTTGTTCCTGAACCCTTAACTATTTTAGGTGCAGGAACTGCCATTGGTTTTGGTGCTGCCTTCAAACGTACACTTGCTAAAAAAAAAGTCAATAAAGGTTAAAAAAGGTGGGCAGTGCATCGGCCTACGGCTTAATGACTACAGGTTAACGACGCACACTAAACATCATTTCACGAGGAAAAGTAGTCGGATTACCATTACGTTCTAACCGTCGACGTAATTCTAGTAATTTAGCTTCTTGTTGGGGTAAATTATCCACTAATTGATAGGGCAAAATCCCTTGTTCCATGGAAAAACTAGCCAAGGTTCCAGCGGCAGCACCCACGGACCATTCAAACCCATGCACCCGATAAGCAGCAGCAGCAATGTTACTGGTGGCAATACTTTTGCCCGAGACAATTAAATTATCGACTTTTTGAGGAATTAACGCTCTTAAGGGTATTTGTGCCGGATGCGCCCCAGCATGAGCCACTCGAACCCCTTGCCGTTCACGGTTTCCAGGTTTTTCTGGGGGAGATAAGGTCATACAAGGATGAAAATCGATCATATACTGGGCAACCCCCACGGAGTCAGGATAAACAGTGGCATGAGTACGCCGAGTAACCATATAAGACGGGCGATCGTTCGGGGTTACAAACTTTGATTCTAAATTAGCAATGGTTGACCACACCAACTGATACATGGGACGGGGTAAGGAAGTCCGATAAAAATCTCCCCAATAATCTTTAGTAGAAATATCAATCTCGTTGATGGCAAAACCTTGAGGATGATCGTAAGAAGGTCTCCCAATAATGCGTCTTCCCTCACGAATATAGGGGTATTTTGATAACCCGTGAGCGGTTCCCATGGGGGAATCTAACCCTTGTAAAAAGCGATGATTGGGTGCTGGACGTTTGGTTCCATACCCTAAACGAGAGTCTGTCCTCCCGGCAACCAACCAATAGTAATACCCTTCAGAGAGTTCTTCCCCTTTACGCAGAGCATCTGTACGAAGTCCCCCTTTCCAACCCCCAGGTTCCAGTTGTCCCGTTTCTTCTAGTTGTCTACGACTATAAACCAGGTTATCTTGAGAGGTTCCCGGACGGTAATCATTGCCCCAGATCCAGTTTTGCATGGAAATGTCCCCAGGTTGGGGTTTTTGAACCCTCATTGGGCCTACTCTCACTGACTCTGCTGGTTTGGGAGTCCAGATCCGTCGATAGGTAAAAACAACATCAAAATAGGCTAAACGGCGATCTGTATCGTAACCGTAGTAGGGTTCGTACTGTTCGTAAAAGGAGGGTTTTGTCTGAGGTTGAGGGGTTGCTGTCCTTTCCATAGCAAAGGGATAGGTAAACCCTTGAACACAGTAGTTATCGCCTTTTTCCGTGGGAGAAGAGGGGTTAAGATGGTCACGGGGGTCCAGTCCTAAACGGTAGGGAATGTCCGCTAAAGCGATGATTTCCCCTGTTTCTGTGGCTTCTATTACAAACCAGTCGTTAGGATTGCCATTTTTAGACTTAGATTCAAAACGAATTACTTTCTTATTAAATCTTTGCGAGTTTTCGTAGCTATAAGCGTCTTCAATGGTTTTGGAAAGGGGTTCTTTATCGAGGTGACCGGTTCCAGGTTTGGGACTGTGTTGAATAGCGATCGCACTTTTTATTAACTTCCCATCTTCACTTAATTCTATGTCTTTAATTACCGTGGAAGGAAACCATTTTAACTGCCCTCTTCCTTGTTGTTGAGCATCGTTTAATTGTTGAGACAATAACTGATGACCATGATAGGGAATAAAACAACTTTCACTCACCCAACACTCTCCAGGGTTTTGTCGATTGTAGAGACGAGCAATATTATTTCTTAACAGATTATATCCTCTGGGAAAATGTTGTTGCGATCGCTGTTGTTTTCCCTCGTCTAAGGCTGAGGTTCCCTGTGAAGAAATTTGTCCCCCTACCCAATCGGTAATCTCCGTTAAACAAACGGTTTTTCCTGCTAATAAACCCTCATAAGCTGCTGCTGAGCCAGCTAAACCAGCACCCACGATCAACATATCACAATTGACAGTTTCTTCTGGTTTTCGGGAATTAGCTAAAACCGGAACAGTAGATTGTAAAGCAATAATTCCTAAGGAAAAAGCGGTTAAAATGCGTTTTAAGGCTTGGATATTATGGGGTAATTTTTTTGACAATAATTTCCCCGAGTTCTCGTGATCTCTCCTCAGTCTTTCCATCATTTGTATTGAGTGTGTGAGTGTAGTAAGTTAGATGATTAACTATTGTGAAGATAAATGGCTAATCATGTATTTTTCTTGCCTTTTGTTCTTTTAGTCTAGGGAAAATTTTGCTTAAGATAGCCATAATTTAAGTCTTTTTTCATATTTACAGAAAATCATCTTATTCCTTGACAATTATCTTTAGTTTGTCAATGGTTTCCATAAATATTTATTGATTTTAGTATTTCTTAATTGATTAAAATTACTTCTTTCTATACAATAACTTTACTAATAAAAAACTCATTGAATTCATAATTTTTTGCGCCATTAGTTACCCACTATAAGCACCAGGGCAAAAATAAACGTTACAGTGAAGAAGAGTTCCTTCTAGGCAGGAGCTATGCGGCTAACTGACACGATGCAACTCTAGGAGGTTTTTTGCGTCTCAAGTGGTAATTGAGATCAATGAAATATTAATAAGTTGAAATTATGCCGCGTCCAACTTCTCCTACTACCTCTCCTCAAGCAAAAAAAAGCGCACCTCGTCGGGTGAATAATAATCAAAGACAAACTCGTATCGTTTCAGGGAAAGGAAAAAATAGTAAAAAACAACTATCGAGAGAAAAAACCGTTAGTCAACCAAAAAAACCTCGCCCTTACCCTTCAAAACGTTCTCCTAACCTATTAATTCAATGTTTCTTGTATGTTTTGCGTATTGGTGTTATGGGGGTTGGAATTGGGGCGATCGCAGGAACAACCCTAACCATCATTAATCCTCAAGATATTTTGGCCGCTTATACCAAAGCTTCTCAACTCATTAAACCTTCCTCAGAAGAAAAATCAGAAAAATCAGAAAAACCAGAAAAACCAGAAAAATTAACCCCGAAGACTTCTGCAAGCGTTCCTGTTAGTAAAGAATTAACAGGACTCCAAGAAAAAATACAAAAAATTGATGCTAAATACCCCAATGTTAAACCTCAAGCTTGGTTTATTGACTTAGATAATGGATCTTATGTTACTTACAATGGAACTCAACCAGTTCCTGCTGCTAGTACCATCAAAATACCTGTTTTAGTTGCTTTCTTTGAAGAGGTTGATAAAGGGAATATTCATCTAGATCAAATGCTAACCATGACCAAAGACATTATGGTTAGTGGCTCAGGGGATATGCAATATATGGGAATAAACAAGAAATTTACGGCACTAGAAGTTGCCAGAAAAATGATTGTTATTAGTGATAATACCGCTACAGAAATGTTAGTTAAACAGATGGGAGGGAAAGAAGTTCTTAATAAAAGGTTCAAAAAATGGGGCATGAAAAATACTGAAATAAACAATATTTTACCTGATTTAGAAGGAACTAATAAAACCAGTTCTGAGGATTTAAGTAAACTTTTAGCTAGGATAGAAAGGGGTGATTTAATTAGTGCGAGATCCCGAGATCGCCTCATTGATATTATGGAAGGAACCCGCACCCGAACTTTACTGCCTCAAGGGTTAGAAAAACAAGCCAACATTGCCCATAAAACAGGGGATATCGGGACGATTATTGGGGATGCTGGTATTATTGATATGCCCACAGGAAAACGTTATATTGGAGCCGTTTTTGCCGAAAGAGCTTATAATGATGTGGCAGGCCGTCATCTAATTCAAGATATTTCTAGAACCGTCTATCAACACTTTAAACATTATCAACCTCGTCCCGTTCCTCAACCAATTTAAAAAACAGTTGAAAGTCAACCCCAACCCGAAGAACAACCCAACGATCAATAATGGAAAATGGATAGTGGATAATGGATAATGGATAATTATTCCGTAGAATAGGAAACTAAAAAGCAGCTTCAATATAATCCAATAAAGTTAGCTGATAGTTTCCCCATCGAATAGGTTGACCTATTTTAATGACAGAATAACTGTTTTTAGAAAAATTATGATTAGCAGGTTGATGATGAACTAAAGCCACATCAAAACGACAAAAAAAGTTAGAAAACTGGGAGTATTCACCTAAAAAATAATCGGCTGTTTGCCTTATTTTTGCTTGTTTTTGAGGGGTCACAGTTAAAATGCCATCTTGATCCCAGTTTCTAGTTTTCCTTGTTTTAACTTCAACAAAAATAACTATGTTAATGTCAAGCTGTTGGGCAATTAAATCAATTTCACCCCAAGGCGATCTCCAACGCTCGTGTAAAATCTGCCAACCTTGGGAAGTTAACCATTGAGCCACAAATTGTTCACCAATTTTGCCAATAGAAATCATGAAGTTACGGTAGGATAAGAAAGGATTAGAGTATTCTATTTCAGATAACGCTTTGTTATTTCCTGCGTTTTTAATTTAACTTTCTTATTCCAGGCTTTTATATTAAGTTTTCTTGAAATATATTCAGCTAAAAATAAACTTAGTCCAAAACGTTCAACACGAAACTTAACTTTAAACCACCAATCCTGTAATTTTAGATTTCTTCTCATTGAAGCAGTTAGTTGAAGAGATGGTAAGCCACTTAATTCATATCCTCTAGATACTAGTAAATCAGATGATCTAGACTCTACTAATCTAATTTCCTCTTCAGATAATTTTTTTCTCCACTGTTGAATTAACTTTGGATCAGGTTTACTGTACGTTGTGTCTTGGTCATAGTTTAACATTGCCTTATCGTACTCTAGACCTATGAACTGGCAAATTTCAGTTAAAACCTCTGCTGGTTGAGTAATTAGATCTTCATAATTTACTTCTGTATACTGATCTGCTGATATTTTGGGCTTAAGTTCATTCCGTAAAGATTCAGCTTCTAGCCATCTTTCCACACCAGTCCAGACATTACCAGACCATCCCATCCCTATACAGGAACGAGCTACATCCCTACCATCACGAATTAAATGAATAAACCGTGCATTTGGCCAAATCTTTAATAATCTATCAAAATGGCGATGAACAGTGGCACCAATCAATTCTTTTTTATCTCTTTGTTTTTGTTGAAGTAAAAAACTATTAACAAGTTGGACATAATCAAAATTTTGATTTATTTCAAAGTTTCTGGCTTGAAAGATACGATGAGTTTCTAGCCATTCATAATATTGGTCCAAATTGGGAAGTTTTCCGTCATCGGTTACCTGATCAACTACATATTCAAATTCTTGACACCAAGAAAGCTGTGGATGATGAGAAAGCATTAATCTAAGCAGGGTGGTTCCTGAGCGTTCAGCACCAACTAGAAACATAGGTTTTTTAACAAACGATCGATGATCACTGAGCATAATTTGCCTTAAAATAAAACTGGTATAAAATCGAAGCAAAATTAAATATCAATTTATGGTTTTTAGGTAAGAGATAGGTTGAGATTTTCTCAAGGTTATCTGTGGTTTTGTCACCATAAATCCCGCTAGTCCTCCAGACAAGAACATGAATACTGGATTATATTGATTATTAAAAGTACAGTCTAACATATATATAGGCAGAATTACCGATATAACTGCAACAGGAGCAATTTTAGGATGAAACCAAAAACGTGCTGGATACCGAGATTTTGACACAACGAACATCAAGGATGGTAGTAAAGATGTGGCGAAAATACTAATTAACCCCAGAGCACCGTTGATACCATACTGTATAACCCATAAACTATCAGTCGTAGAAATATTAACTAACTCCCCTGCCGAGTTATAATCGTAAACACGATTTCTCCCCCAACCTCCCCAACCAAAAATAGGTCTTTCTAGTGCTTTTTCAACTAAAATTTCTTCATTATCCAATCGAAATTCTAGAGAACTAAGTCTCTGTTCAGAAATTACTGAAGATAGCAAGTCAAGAAATTGATCCCCCTTTGTACCTGAGACTTGACCAGTTGCTCCTAAGAATAAATAAATAGATATAGAAACAATCAATATTATTAAAAGAATCTTTTTTCTCAGCCATTTTGTACTAAATAGTACCATTAGGCCATAAGCCAAATAAATATAAGCCCCTGTTGATTTAATTAAAATAAAGGTTACAGTGAGGGCTGCAACGAAAAAAGTAATGGGTATATTCCATACTTTTTTCAAAGTACCAGATTGCCAGAACCACCATCCGATTAGTGTAGCTGCCATCATCCACATCCCCACACTAAGTCCATGGAAGAGGAAAACTGTGGGACGATATCCACCTAGACGTATTGACTGAATAAACTGACGTTGTCCCATAAAACCATAAACCATCCTATGTAACTGTGGACTCATTATCACTTCATATAAACACAAAGGCATATAAATTAATCCACTGACAAAAATAGCCATAGCTAGTCTTTTCATGCCTAAAAAATTCCCCAAATAAAGGCGACCTAACAGATAGGGAAAACCATATCTGACCGTTTGACTCAGGGAGGAGGCTAAACCATCATAAACCCCAAGATTGTTGCTAATTGAAGCCATAAAAGGAGATAAACTGCAAATAATGATGGGCAGATCAATCCAACTAAATTTATAGTTTCTGAACCTTTGAAAATCAAAAATAACCGTAGCTATTAAGATGCTATAACAAGTAGCAGACATCCGGGTATAGTCAGGTAATCCTGGGAGAATGAATCCCGTTTTTTGAGGCAAAAACAACCATCCTACTATAAATGATATAACAACTGCTTTTTGACTAGGAAAACGATTGAACAGAAAAAAAACCACTCCTGGCCATAGCAACATGACCAATATAGCTTGAGGACTCATGATAACTTATTCGTAAACAGCTTATTTCTTAAACGATTGACGATATAAATCAATCACAATTGGTGGTAAAAGTTTATGAAGTAAACTTGATCTTTTCCCAGAAGCGGCTTTTTGATTTAAGTTATCACCTGGACGTTCCTTAAAAAGAGTCGAATGATTATTGGAGATTTCTTCAGAGGGTCTTCCGTTACTGTAATAGTATAATGCCAGGGATTTTCGAGTCATTTCTTCTGGACATTTTAACGGATCGGGATGTCCATGATAGGAGAAATCTGAGGTGCTGAAAACGACACAACGATTAAAAATAGGTAGAATTTTCTTTTCACAAACGGTCATATCTTGATTCCATAACTCAAAATGACCTCCATATTCTTCTTTCCAATTTTTATTCAGATAAATTAGTAAATTTAAACGACGATCAACTTTCATTTCTTTATGCTTATTAAAGTCAACATGGATCTTTAAAAAGCCTTCCCTTTCGATTTGATGAAGTCCTCCACCTTGAAAATGTGGATCTGGAATAATTCCTGGAATACCTGTCAGTTTTTCTAGAAAACTTATAAAAATTGATGAGTTTAATTGATAAAGTAAAAAGCGAGTAGCATCGCCCATTTCTAGGTAATTGCTCACCGCAATAAAGAATCTGTCTTGACAACATAAAGGTAAAATCGGGGATTTTTATGTATAGTGGGGGTTATGACCACAAATGCTACCATTGATTCAAAGCTAGTTAGAGCTATCGCCGATGAACAGTTGGCGAACAATGTCTTCATGATTGAGTGGCTAGTCAAGGCACAACAACAGTTATCTCTTCAACAAAGACTGATTGACCAGCAACAACAACAAATCTCTACACAACAGCAAGAAATTGAAAAATTGAAAGAAGAGAGAGATAAGCTAAAAAACCGTAACTCAAAAAACAGTTCAGTCCCCCCATCATCAGACCAACTAAAAAAGCCTTCTGACAAAAAGAAACGCAAAAAAGGATTTAAACGCGGACCAAAATATGACCACCCAGGGAAGACCCGTAATGGTTTTGGTCAGCCCGATAAGATAGTCCCTTTAGAACTAGAAAACTGTCCTGTTTGTGGGGGTTCAGTGGAACGAGATGAAGTAGTTCCCGAAAAAGTCCAGCAAGTGGCTGAAGTAGTAGACCAACCCATAGAAATCAGGGAATATCGTCGCGGATTCTATAAATGTCCTAGTTGTGGATGGTCAGATTACAGTCCTGTTCCATTGGGAGTTAAAGAAGGATTCAGTTATGGGGCGCGATTAAGTAGCATCGTGGGCTGGCTTGGCTATGGGGGTAATCTTACATGGCGTAAACAGGAACATTTTATAGAGTATGTCTTTGGCATTCCCATTTCTCAAGGGAGCCTTGCCAAAATGCACAAATGGTTTCAAGAAGGTTTAGAACCCTTGACCCAACAGTGGTTAAAGTACATCCAGCAGCCAGGAATCCGATGTGTTGACGAAACCAGTTATTGCATCGATGGCATCAAGTATTGGGTTTGGGTAGCCACATCAAATGAGGTCTGTGTGTTGATGTTGGCTCCCACTAGAAGCTCCGCAGAAGTCGAGAAATTGTTAGGAGCAGATTTTAAGGGCATCCTCACCAGTGACTGCTATAGTGCCTACTTTAGACAAAGTGCGATGGCCAAACAGAAATGTCTGGCACATTTAGAACGAGAGTTAGAGTCCCTTAAAACCAGTCGTTTTCAAGCGAATCGAGAATTTGCTGCCGATGTACAGCAAGTTTTAGCAACCGCCCGTATCCATTATCGTCATTATCATGGTCGAAATTTAACCCTTGAAGACTTAGGCTCCAAAAGAACAGAAGTCGAGAACTCACTGCAAAAGATTTTTAAAGCAACTCCCAAAAAAGGATGGCCTTATGATGCACAAAGATTGATTAACCGTCTCAAACGTCATTGGGAAGAGTGGTTCACCTTTCTAACTTATCCTGAAGTCAAACCAGATAATAATGATGCTGAGAGAGCTTTACGTCCCATTGTCATTCACCGCAAAGTAAGTGGGGGAGCAAGAAGCGACTGGGGTGCAGAGTTAGTCACCCAAATGTTCAGTTTTTTAGAGACTATGAGATTACAGGGGCAAAATGCCATTGTCCAATTATGCGAATTATTGTCATTAGCTGGTCGGAGTCCCCCAGGATTAGAGATGTAAAAGGCTCCGGAGCCGATGGGGGATAGATTTTTCTTGATCGCCCTATCTCTCTGCACAAAAATACACAGGGTTAGCGGATAATCTCCGCTAACAAAAAACTATCTTACTATTCTTTTTTTCTCATATTGTTGTTTTTATTTGAGGTTTTTAAAAGACTTGATTCTGGGAATGTTAGTCATTAAAATAGCCGTAATAAATTAGCTTAAATTTTACGCTAAATCACAGGGCTTATATTTTTGTTGACTCAACTGATGTTGTTTGTAGTGCTTTTCAATAAGACTTTTTTGTTGCGGTGAGCAGTTACATTTCTAGTTCAGGAAAAGAATCTAATTTTTTCTCTGTTACTCTCTCAAATTTCCGCCAACCTTGAGCCTTTGTGTCAGGAAATTCTTGTAGTATATTTTCGAGAACAGTTTCAGGTAGAAAATTATCAAACACAATATGAGGAAAAGGTTTGGCATTTATATATTCTTGATGATATTTATGAGCCAATTCATCTAAGTGATTAGCATCTAAACAAAATTTTAGATATGTAGTTTCCATGACTAAAGTTTTCCTGTAGTTATAAAAATTATTTGAGTGTAAAGAAAAAGTTATTGATTCCAGTGAGAAAGATCACGACTAAGGAATTGAGATGATCGATGATTAGGTTCACGGAACTTTTCTATTAACATTGTACGAGTTTCAGGCAACATTTGGGGAGGAACATATTCTTGATTAGTCCACTTTCCATTACCAAAATTATATCCTATTTGATAGAAAGTTTGTTTTAAAGATTTCGGTAATAATTGACTAGCTGACTTAGCCAAAGGAATAGCTTGAATAGATTTGCTTAGACGACGACGAAAAAATTTCTCTGAATCATCATCCGCTTTGTTGGCAACAATTGCTTCTTTGTTCATTAGTTTAATATCGAAGTCAACCCCCAGGAAGTCAAATATTTTAGTCACCACACCCATAGGATTACTGATTAAATCTTCCATGAACAAAAACAAAAAAGATTCTTGTGGATAAAAAGGCAAATATTTCTCAATTTGCTCTAAATAGTGACTACTATCAATAAATTCACTTTGTTGAGCGATACCCTCTTCAAATGTTTTTGCTTCCATTAATTCATTTCTTGCTGCCAGAAATTCCCGATTATATTGACTTCGCCTTAATCGATACGCATAAAAGGAATAAGCACTATCAATAGGATGTCTCATAATATATATTAACTTAACATCTGGAAGATGTTTAGCTATACGCTCAGCAGTGTTCGGGTGCTGATGCGATCGTGAATAAGTCGTTGACGCTTCTCCACAAATCTGATGTGGTTTAGCTTCTTCAAAAAGTGACTCATACCATTCTATCCCCTTAGTATAATTTTGATCTAAAGAGAAAAAATCTGGTTCTTTTGGGGTACTCATAAAAATCTGAGGATGACGACACAAATACTCATATAACGTGGTTGTCCCGGATTTCGCTGCACCAATAATAATAAAATCAGGTTTCGTCACTAGGAAACTCCTCCAAATTTTTATTAAACAATGATCAAGTGTAATAGGAATTATACCATTTAACAAATTTATCTAGTCCCTCTTCGATAGAAGTACGGGGACTAAAGCCAACATCTTTAATTAAATCATCGATATCAGCATAAGTCATCGGTACATCCCCTGGTTGCATCGGTAAAAATTCTTTAATAGCTTTCTTCCCGATACACTTTTCTAGCACTTCTATAAAAGTCATTAGTTGAACAGGTTGATTATTCCCTATATTGTAGACTTTTGCTGGGACATTATTATTCAATTCTGAGCCTTGAGGGATCTTGTCGCTCACTCTTACAATTCCTTCGACAATATCATCGATGTAGGTAAAATCTCGCTTCATTTTGCCATGATTAAACACTTTGATAGGGCTTCCCTCCATTATAGCTTTTGTAAATAAGAAATAAGCCATGTCTGGGCGACCCCATGGCCCATAAACTGTGAAAAAACGCAATCCTGTTGTTGGTATTTGATAAAGATGACTGTAAGTATAAGCCATTAATTCGTTTGCTTTTTTTGTGGCAGCATATAAACTGATGGGAAAATCGACATTATCCTTAGTTGAAAAAGGTATTTTTTTATTCGCCCCATAAACTGAACTAGATGAAGCATATACTAGATGTTTTATTTTACTATGACGGCATCCTTCAAGAATATTGACAAAACCCACTAAGTTACTATCAACGTAAGCATAAGGATTTTCTAAGGAATAACGAACACCAGCTTGAGCGGCTAGGTGTATAACATAGTCAAAATTATTATTATTAAACAATTCAACTAGGTCATTTGTATTAGCAATATTAATCTGATGAAATGAGAATTTATCATAGTTTTTCAATTGCTGAAGACGATGTTTTTTAAGATTTACATCATAATAATTATTAAGATTATCAATTCCGAAAATATTATCTCCTTTATTGAGAATATCTTGGCAGACATAAAAACCAATAAATCCTGCAGCACCTGTTACTAATATGTTTTTCATTTTTTTTGACCAACCCTATGTATTCCAGTAATATGATATCATATCTTTAATTTATAAGTAAGCTCTAATTCCATCAATAGATATTCCTAAACCCAATAAATATCTGACTGCTGTTCCTAGAAAGATTAATCCTATCATGAGACTGGTAGCTTGTATATCCTGAGTGATATCTATCAATTTTTCTTGCCAAAGACCATAACTTATAGCGATATAGTAGGGAATATCATTAAAAGCAATAACCACAATACCTCCAATAATTCCTAGATTGATTAAAACTGAAGGTAAAAGTAAAAGCATATAGAAAAATTTACAGAAATTAGCAACAGCAGGATAAATTGTTTTGCCTAAAGCGTAAAGGGCTTTATCCATTGTCACTGATAATATTAATGGCCATAAACCAAGGACTAAAATAGGCAATATCCAGGCTGCATCGTTATATATTGAGTCATACAATTGCAAAATTATGAAATCTCCTGTGCAGAATAATACACTGATCATCACAGCCATCAGCATTAATAGTAATTGACGTTTTCCCACAATTTTAGCAAGCAAAGTTGCTCTGGGTAAGTGAAGTTTCTGAGATACCAATGGCATCATTATTTGCTGACTCACCTTTCTCAAAACTTGTTGAGGTATATTTGCAATAGTAAACGCCACAGTATAAACGCCTAAAATTTCTAGTAATGTAAATTTACCTAACATAATCTTATCCGTTTGCTGTGCTAAAAATGTCATTGCCGTTGCAATAAAAATCCAGCGACCAATAGAAATGATTTCTTTCAATGCTTCCTTATCCCAAGCAAAGCGGTTAGATATCGTCGGCTCCAGTCTGTGACTAATAGCCATCTTGATAAAGACAGAAACCAAACTACCCACCACCAAAGCCCCAATTGATCTATAGAAGTAAGCCAAGATAATCATAATACTCAAGGCCAATATTTGTATCCCTAAGTCAAGTACAGTTATTTTCCCAATTTCTAATTTACGATTGAGGGTAGGCAAAGAAGTTGAATTAAATCCTGAGATAATGGTTGTCAGTCCAACCGTAGGGAGCAACCAAACAAGTTGCTCATTGTCATAGAATTGAGACACAGGCCAAGCAATAAGACAACATCCTATCCACAACCCGAATCCCCTAATAACTTGTAATGTCCAAGCGGTGTTAAAGAAAGTGGGATCATCTCCCCTTGGACTGCGAATAATACTGGGTTTAATACCAATGTCTGAAAACAGAATTAAACCCTGAATAAACGTATTTACTAAAGCCATTAAGCCAAATAACTCTGGAAAAAGAAGACGAGTGAGAATTAGGTGATTTCCAAGAAAAAGTTTCCCACCCATTCTCAGAATCTGTTTGTAGAACATCTCAAATAAGCGAAAAGGGAAAAATAAAAAGTTGTTCGCGGATACTTTCCGCGAACAAAAACCTCCCTATCTAAAAGAAAGAAATACGCTAACTTTTAAATTAGCTTTGACTATTTTTAAAAAGGAAATTCACTTAATTTTACACTCTTATTAACTTTTTAGACTAACTGGGTCTAATCAAAATATCCCATTTAGGTAAGTGAGGATTACGTTCTAAACGTTTCTCAATTTCCTTCATCTCTTTTTTCGTTAAAGAAATGCCTTTTTGATAAACTTTTTTACTTAACTTAACTATCGGATTTAAGCCTTTCCATGTCATAGTTTTTACCCAAGCTAACATCGTTTGAGCATTTCTCAGAAGTGTTCCGTTCCAATGCCTCTCTAAAATTCCCCAACATCTTTCTATGGGATTATATTTACTGTGATAAGGAGGAAAATATAGTAATTGAATAGATTTCTTAGTTTGGTCGGCAAATTCTACCATTCTCTTCAAAAATTGCCTTCTTATTCCACTATTTTCTGCTCCATTATCAACTTTAATTTGGATGTTCTCTAGTTGCTGCTTTTCAGTTATACTCAGACTTGTCCACCATTGCTCCAAGTTCTCTACCATGAAATCACTCGTTTTATAAGCACTTCCAAAAGTTACATAAAGTTGCCCTGTATCTTCATCTACAATCCCACAAGGAACGTATTTTTCTTTAGTTCCCATATCATGATCTTGAGCTTGATTATAACCTCTGGTTTGTCCGCCACGTGAATATTCTCCTATTTCCACAGTTGCTTTACAATCCATACTTAAACGTTTCACAGAAGGGTCTTTTTTTCTATCTTTTTTCTCTATATTCTCGAAGATAGCGTCCGTCTCCGAGATTTTTTTTTTAGGTTTAGCCTTTACCACTTTTCTTAATCGATAGCCCAAACGATTTAAAATATCTGCCATTGTCGAAGCAGCAGTAACCTCCTCTCCATTATATCCTAGATTTCTTAATTGTTTAATGGCTTCAGCCGCCGTTAATCTTGTATAGGCAATGGGGTTATTAAATGTGGGGTTTTGTTGTGCGTGAGCTTCGGCTATTTCTTTCAATGATTGGGCAACTATTGGGTATCTTTCCTCCCATTTTTTACATCCACTATTGACTGATTGTAATCCTAAACACACTATCCCAGTTCGTTTTTCATGTAATCCAAGTTGAACATTTTTTCTCCCCCAACCAAACACGATTTCGGTTTGTCTGGCACTTCCTCCACAATACTTGAGACACATTTCAGCTTGAAATGAACGACGCTCTGCTCCCGTCATTTTTGAGGCTGCTAAACGTAAATCATCGACCATCGACGGGTTTAAGGGATTATTTGTCTGTTTTAGCTTCAATTTACTCTCTCTAATCTTTTTACCTCTTCATTTTAATCTATTTCTTCTGTTTTTTCAGACAAGCCAATTATGAAATTTTAAAGTTGTGTACCAAGATCCGCTAACTCTCTGTTCCTTTTATTTCTTGAAAGCCTTTAGTCCAAGCGATTACCCCCTATGGGAAAAGCTTTCTCGGAAATCACCTTAGGTTACTACCCAAACGAAGGACTTGACTTCCTCCATAGCCAGCTACAGTCCAGATAGTCCCTCTGATAGCTTTTTTCTTGATTGATGACATAATTTTGAGGTTTTGTGTTTATTGCCCTCAAAATAAGATTTACAAGGGCTTAATGATTTAATAACTTTGAAACCACTATAATTAGTTGTAGCACATTACGTGGTCAAGTCAACATCTCAGTGGCTTCACTATTACTTTACATTTTCTTGGTAATCTTTAAATAGATTTATTAATTCACAATATATTTCAGTAAAAAGACTGATAAAAAGTTGAGGAATATTACTGAATATATTCCTCAACTTTTTTGGGAACTCTTATACCCGGATTTCTCACAAATTAATTTGAAAGCCCAATCCAGAGATGAAAAGTGATAATTTTTAGGACTAATAGAAATTTTGAATATAGATGAATAAAAAAATTGACTTTGATTATCCAAAAATTGAGTTTAAGAGGGAATAATTATATTAACTTTTGATTTTCTCCACGATAAATAGGGTTTGCTGAATAAAAGCAAAACCCTATTCTTTAAAAGGTTACACCCATATTCGCGATCGCAAAAAAGATCAGCTTTGTCGGCTACAAACCGCTATAATTGGTAGAAACACCTCCCAGTTGTTGGTCAAGAACAAATGTATCGAAAAGAGGAGCAACCTTTACCGCCCCCAGAAAAATTTGAATTACCTTTCGAGGGCAAATTGTCCCCCAATAATCGTTGGGTAATCATGGCAGAGTTGATACCTTGGGATGATTTTGAGGAAGAATATGCTAAACTTTTTTCAGCAGAAAAAGGTGCGCTAGCCAAACTATTTAGAATGGCATTAGGGACATTAATTATTAAGGAAAAATTAGGAACAAGTGATAGAGAAACTATAGAACAGATTAGAGAAAATCCCTATCTACAATACTTTATAGGTTTAAATTGTTATCAACAAGAGCCACCACTGGAATCTTCAATGCTAGTTCATTTTAGGAAAAGAATTGATGGAGAATTGATAAACAAAATCAATAAAAAAATAGTAAAAAGAGAAATAGACAAAAGTGATAAAGAAGTAAAAAAAAAGGATTGTCTCCAAGAAAAAGGAGAAAAAATAAAAAATAAAGGTAAACTAATTTTAGATGCGACTTGTGCGCCAGCAGACATCAAATACCCAACGGATTTAGGCATATTAAATCAAGCCAGAATTGAGACAGAAAGAATAATAGATAATCTTTATAAACCATTAAGAGTAAAATTGAGAAAAAAGCCGAGAACTTCTAGAAAAATTCCTAGAAAGGAATACTTAAAAGTAGCTAAAAAACGAAAAGTATCTTATCAAGAAAGAAGAAAAGCTATCGGGAAACAGTTAAAATACCTTAAGAAAAATTTAGGAAATATAGAAGACTTAATTCAAGCTGGGGCTTCCCTGGAAAATCTGAGTAAAAGACAGAAAAATTGTCTAGAGACTATCAAAAAAGTTTATGAACAACAACAGTCAATGTGGGAGAATAAGACCCAGAGTGTTCCTCAAAGAATTGTAAGTTTAACTCAACCGCATATTCGTCCAATAGTGAGGGGAAAAGCAGGAAAACCAATAGAGTTTGGAGCTAAACTCTCAGTAAGCTGTGTAGATAACTATGTGTTTCTAGACAAAATAAGTTGGGAAAACTTCAATGAATCTTGTCATTTAAAAGAACAAGTAGAAAAGTATAAAGAAACGTTTGGCTATTATCCCGAATCCGTCTATATAGATAAAATTTATCGAACTAGGGAAAACAGAAATTGGTGTAAGGAAAGAGGGATAAGAATCAGTGGTCCGAAGTTAGGAAGACCTCCGAAAAATGTCAGTGAAGAAGAAAAGAAACAAGCCCACTCCGATGAATGCTTCCGTAATGCTATTGAGGGAAAGTTTGGACAAGCTAAACGAAGATTTAGCCTAAATCTCGTGATGACAAAACTCCCTGAAACCTCCATTACATCTATTGCTATTACATTTTTAGTTGTCAATCTTTCTAAACTTCTGAGGCAGTTTTTGTCGCTTTTTTTGTCCTTATTTACTAATAATAGAACAGGGGAACTCATCAAACCGCCTTTCATTAATTTTGATTATACTTTAAACAATTTTTATGTACTAAAACTTATTGATTTGTCAGAAAAATCTTGGTCAAAAGTGGCATAAATTTTGGAGAAACTTTTTCAGCAAACCCTAAATAAGACTAAATGAAAGTATCAGTCAGTCAACAACTTATGATAGATATCTTTTTTTAAAAACAACTTATTCTACTTATCCAGTATTAGGAATAGTTTTAATTCTTTTGTTAGCAATAGATAAAATATCTTGATAAGGACAAGCACTAGCTATAGCGATAATAATTCTTCTACAACTAATCTTTATTCTGGCTCCCAACTTAAGAAGATTTAGACGTATTCTTCCCACAGTTGCTTTAGCCAATGAAGTTTTTTTTTAACAGTGTTGACGAAAAGCATTTATGAGAACATAAGCCCAGGAATGTATCCATAATCTTAGTTGATTACTTTGAAATGTTTGAGTTGAAGTTCTATCAGCTAACAAGTCTAATTGTTGTTCTTTAATCCGATTTTCCATCTCGCCTCTCGGACAGTATTTTTTTGTATAAAGTTTTGAGGGTGGAATTTTTGAAGCGGGCAAAGATGTCACCACATGGCGCATTTTTAAGCCATCACTTCCATAACAAACTTTTGTCACTACTCTTCTTTGACAACTCCATGACTTTTCTGTTTTATAACGAATAGAGCGATACCAAGTAGAAATTGGTACTAATTTTTTAACTTCTTCTAAATCTTCTTTTTTCTGAAATAAACTATCCATTAATTCAGTTATTGGAGCTAGTTTTTTTTCATATTCATGTTTGGCTTTTTCAATTACATCATCCGCTCGTAACTTAAGAACGCCATTTGTTCCCATAGCTATAACATAATCAACTAAAGGCTGATTTTCACAAAAATAGAAGATTTCTTCACGGGCATAGGCACTATCACCCCTAACTAGGATATGAGTCTCTGACTATTTTTCTCTAATTAGTCCGATAATTCTTTGTAATTCGTCTAAGGCTCCATCGGCTGGATCTACATTAGATGAACGAAGTTTAGCAACTAATAAATGATGCCCACAGAAAATATATAAAGGAGCATAACATACTCCGTGATAATAACTATAAAAAAATGCCCCTTCTTGATTACCATGTACTTGGTCATCCGTGACATCCATATCTAATATAATACTTAAGGGAGGTTTTTTATAAGACTCTAAAAAAAATTCGACAAAAGATTTTTCAATGGCTTCAAAGTTGGGTTCTATTTTATGATAACGACTCGTTTTTTTGTCGAGAATAGTCTCAGGACAATATTCCAATCTATTAATTGTACTTTTTCCAGCTAACCATCCCTTTTTATCTTCAAGTTCATTAAGCTTTTCTAAAGCGATCTTAAGGGCAGGATCGTGACGTAATTTATCATGGTCATTGACATCTTCATAGCCTAAAATAATTCCATAAAGCCTTTGTGCTAATAACTCATGAACGGAATGATTTACATAAGATTGATGACGATGATCTTGAAAACAGTTACCAAACTTCTCCGTAATTCCCAGTTTTTTATCCAACTAAGCTATCCAGACAATCCCCGCATCTGAAGTGATTAGTCCCCCATCAAAATTAGCGATTATTTCTTTTCCTTTCTGTTTACTAAAGTTGATTACTTGACGAGGGGTTCGGGGATGACTGGGACTCATTAAATCAGTTTAAGGTAAATTGCTTTAATAATTAAATTATAGCATATTTTATTCTAACAATCTAGTACTATTAGAGATTTTATTAATAATTTTTTTGGAAAAATGAGTGATTGATTTATCTTTTCATCTTTGTCTAATTCGGGTTGATTTTAACTTAAAATCTGACAACAGACTGTTGGTTGGGGAAATCTGCGATCGCTCTGTTCAAACCCACTTCCTGTAAGGCTTCTGTGTTTGGCGATCGCAGATTTTGTGAGAAATTCGGGTATTGTTCTTTCAACGCTGTTTCTAGTTGGTTATTGACAATTAAACCTTTTTGGAGCAGAAGTTGACCTAAACGGTTCTTTTTAGAAGTTTGGAGTTGGATTATTTCTTGAAGTTGTTTAGAAGAAATCCACTTTTTCTGGAGCAAGATTTGACCGAGTCGCATAATTTTAGCAGAGCATGGCTCTGAAGAACATCAAATAGTTTTAATTAAATATACTTACAATTAATATCATACTTTATCGAAAATTTACAGAAATCTATCTAAAAGTTTACAGTTTTCCGATTGAACAAGGGAGTAAAACAAAGAGTCAAGGATAACTATTACCTTGACTCTTTGTAACTTAAGCTATGGGATGTTTAGCAAAAAAGCATGATTAGCCTTCAGCTTTGGTACGGGTACTCTTGTCACCCACCTTAGCAAACAAACCCCATTCCACTTGTTCTTCGAGATCGGGATCAACACCAGCAAATACGTCACGGTATAGAGTCCGAGAACCATGCCAAATGTGACCAAAGAAGAATAATAGAGCAAAGACTGCGTGTCCGAAAGTAAACCAACCTCTGGGACTGGTACGGAATACCCCGTCAGAACCGAGGGTTTCACGGTCAAAGACAAAAGGTTCACCGAGTTGCGCCTTACGAGCAAACTGCTTAACATCAGCAGGGTTGTCAAAGACTTTACCATCCAAAGCACCACCGTAGAAGGTAGCGGTTACACCACTTTGTTCAACACTAAGTTTAGACTCAGCCCGACGGAAAGGAATATCTGCACGGACAACACCATCAGCATCGGTTAAGACGATGGGGAAAGTTTCAAAGAAGTTAGGCATCCGACGAACGGTTAAAATACGACCGTCAGCGTCTTTAAATACAGGGTGTCCCAACCATTCTTGAGCGATACCGTCACCACTATCCATAGCACCGGTACGGAATAAACCACCTTTAGCGGGGCTATTACCTACATAATCGTAGAAAGCAAGCTTTTCAGGAATGTCTAACCAAGCTTCTGATAAGGTATCACCAGCAGCTAAACTGGTTTCTACACGACGCTCGATCTCTTGTTGGAAGTAACCATTATCCCACTGATAACGGGTAGGTCCAAACAGTTCGATGGGGGTGGTGGCGTTACCATACCACATAGTTCCAGCAACGATGAAAGCAGCGAAGAACACAGCAGCAATACTACTGGATAATACGGTTTCGATATTACCCATTCTCAGAGCTTTGTAGAGGCGTTCTGGAGGTCTGACTGTTAAGTGGAATAGACCTGCAATAATACCTACAACACCAGCCGCAATGTGGTGAGCCACTACTCCTCCAGGGTTGAAGGGGTTAAAGCCCGCCGGTCCCCATTCCGGTGCCACTGGTTGGACGTGGCCCGTTATACCGTAGGGATCTGATACCCACATTCCCGGTCCCCAGAGTCCGGTGAGGTGGAATGCTCCAAAACCGAAGCAGAGAAGTCCGGATAAAAATAAGTGAATACCAAACATTTTGGGAAGATCAAGGGCTGGTTCCCCTGTACGAGCATCAACAAATAGCTCTAAGTCCCAGAATACCCAGTGCCAAACAGCAGCTAGGAATAATAAACCAGATAATACGATGTGAGCCGCAGCTACACCTTCAAAAGACCAGAAACCAGGGTTAACTCCGGTTTCTCCGGTGACACTCCAGCCACCCCAAGATCCAGTTACTCCTAAACGGGCCATGAAGGGAAGAACAAACATCCCTTGTCGCCACATGGGGTTAAGAACGGGATCACTGGGATCAAAAATGGCTAACTCATAAAGAGCCATAGAACCTGCCCAACCAGCTACTAGGGCGGTGTGCATTAAATGAACGGAAATTAAACGTCCTGGGTCATTCAGAACAACTGTGTGGACTCGATACCAAGGTAGTCCCATTGACTACGCTCCTCCTGTTTGAAAATATGTCTACGTCGACGGTTTGTTATTTTGGTTTTAAGGTTGCTTGACTTGTGTTTGGCGATCGCTGTTGAACAACTCTCATCTCCCAAAAGTCAACTAACCTACATTATGCCAAGAAAATGAAATTTATTTAAAGAAGTGTAACTATTGTTAGTCTCGATTGCAAGTTTTTCCGTCTCCTGTAGTAAAGGGTGCATAGTCTATATGTTCTAGTTTCGGGTTCATCACTATGGGCAAAATGACGAAAATTATGATAAAGATAGAACTATTTTAGGTTTTGAGTCGGTTATGATTTAGAGGATCAATATTTTTAGTTTAAGATGAAATATCAAGATAGTAGTGGTCATCATATAATTCTCTTTGGAGACAGTATTAAACTTTTAGACCAGGAAATTAAAGACAAGAGTATTCATCTTATTTTCGCTGACCCTCCCTATAATATTGGTAAAAAATATGCTAATTTTGTTGACAAATGGCCAACACAAGAGTATTATTTATCTTGGTGTTATTCTTGGTTAGAATTATGTTTCAAAAAGCTTCATCCTGAAGGCAGTGTTTATCTTATGGCTAGTACCCAAACTATTCCATACCTAGATATTTATTTACGTCAACATATTCATATTTTATCAAGAATTATTTGGCATTATGACAGTTCAGGAGTACAAGCAAAGAATTATTTTGGTTCTTTATATGAACCAATAATTTATGGAGTCAAAAATACTAAATCATATACCTTTAATAGAGATGATATCAAAATAGAAGCAAAAACAGGTTCAAAAAGGAAATTAATTGATTACCGTAAAGCAATTCCTCAAGTTTATAATTCTCACAAAGTTCCTGGAAATGTTTGGTATTTTCCCAGAGTTCGTTATCGTATGGAAGAATATGAAAAACATCCAACTCAAAAACCAGAAGCACTTTTAAAACGCATTATTTTAGCAAGTAGTAATGTTGGAGATACTATTCTTGATCCTTTTTCGGGAACCTTTACCACTTCAGCAGTTGCTCAAAAATTGGGAAGAAAATCTATTGGAATTGAAATTGAAGAAGATTACATAAAAATTGGTTTAAGACGTTTAGGCATTTCTAGATATTATAATGGTATTTTTTTACAAAAACCTTTGAAAAGTTATCAAAAAAATCACCAACAATTAGAATTATTTAAAGATGACCAATAATCACCAATTTACTCAAGTTATTTTTGAAATGTTGAACAAATATTTTGATAAAAATGCTGAGGATATTTTTCAAAATAGTCCCTTGTTACAATATTTGAATATTAAAACAAAATCAGCAAATAAAGGTTCAAAGTCTAGACCATCTCTTGGTAATCATTATGCACTTTATGTCTTAGTTGAAGATTATATTAATAAAGGGTTTTATAATCAAAAAAATTACGAAGACTATGAAGGGGCAAGATTTTCAGATTTATTACGTCGTCAACGAGAATTACCCTTTGGAGAAAAGTTACAAAATCATGCACTGAATCATCGTCTTAACATGAAATTTACTAAATATTTCCCGACTCTTGGACAAAAACCTATTTTAAGAGATTTAGAAACCAGTCGTTACTGGATTAATGAAAACTTATTGATTATAAAAGTTGCAAAAGTTAATTATAATATTGCGATAGTTATCAAGGAAATAATAGATGCTTACGTCAATGCACGTCAACAATCATTTAGAGATTTTATGAGTTATTGTGATGAATTATTAGAAATTGAAAATAAAGATAACAATGAAGCAGTAAATTTTATTAAAAGTCTTTTACGACTTAATGTAGATGCAAGAGTATTTGAAATTACAAGTTATGGAATTCTTAAAACTTTTTATGGAGAACAAAAAATATTTTGGGGTTATTCTTTAGAAGAGCTTACTGAAGATAACTTAATCCTCTATAAAACTGGTCGAACTAACGCTAATGATGGTGGTATTGATTTTGTAATGAAACCATTAGGTCGTTTTTTTCAAGTTACAGAAACTATAGACGTTAATAAATATTTTTTAGATATTGATAAGGTGCAAAAATATCCCATTACTTTTGTTGTAAAATCCAATGAAACACCAGAAAAGATTAAGGAAAAAATCCAAGAAGAAGCTAAACTTAAATATAAAGTAAAAGCAATTGTTAATCATTACTTAAACTCTGTTGAGGAAATAATTAATCTTCCTATGTTACATGAATATATTGACATAATTATTGAGCAGGGTAAAATATCAGATATTATTAAAGAGATTGCTATTCAAAGTCAATTAGAATTTAATCTAAACTCATAGCCAAAATTAGTTAATGACTTACTATAGAACCATTCATTTTTCTGATACAGATGCAGCCGGAGTTGTGTATTTTGCTGCTTTATTATCTATTTGTCATGAAGCTTATGAAAATAGCTTACAAGTAGCAGTAATTGATTTAAAAACCTTTTTCACAAATTCGGATATAGCTATTCCTATTATTCATGCTGAAATTGATTTTTATCAACCTTTATTTTGCGGCGATCGCATACAAATTAATTTAACACCAGTTCAATTAAATGAAACAGAATTTGAGATAAATTATCAAGTTTTTCACGAAAGCAATTTAGAAAAATTGATAGCTAAGGCAACAACTAAGCACGTCTCCATTAACCCTAAAATTCGTAAACGAAGTCCTTTATCATTACCTATAATTCAGTGGTTACAATCAAACTAAGATAACTATTAAATGTAGATAATAATACATCCCGAATCTGTCTATTTTTACCATCGCTTTTAACTATAATTAATGTATAGCAGTCAGTAATGATTCATGAGATCATCGAGATCCCCCCTTACAAAGGGGGGTTAGGGGGGATTTAATACTTAAACTTAATTCTCAAAACCGAAACCTGACTGCTATATTTCTAACCAAAGTTTTAGGAGTTCGGAGTTCGGAGGCGCAATATTAGGTGTACATATTGAGTCCGAGAAACGCTATATTAGGTTAAACTGTGAAGATGGTGGGCAAAATAGATATTGACTAGAAGTATTGATTATCTGACAAAGTTTGCCCACCCTACGAAGCAAAAATATTTTGTTAAAAAATTTAGTCATTATTGGATTATGTAAGTATATTTTTTGGCAAGCACTTTATAATATAGTAAACAGTTCTAGAAATTTCCATACATAGATATGATACTTTGGCGCAGTTTCTTAACTTCTGCTTTGATGCTTCTCATTTTAACAGGGTGTCAAACTAAACCTTCATCTGATATTGCTGAGGAAACTAAAAATAGTATTGTTTTAATCTCTTATGGGGATAAAAAAGGACACGGAACAGGATTTTTTGTTAAAGCTAAGGGACAATGTAAAGTATTAACCTCTGCTCATGTAGTAAGGCGTAGTAAACAGATTAATATAACTCCTCATCTTGATAAAAAGTTGTTTAAGGCAGCTAATATTGAGCCAATACCAGGTAAAGACTTAGCGTTGGTTACTTTTCAAGTTGATGATCAAGAAAACTGTCCCTATACTCCCCTAAAATTAAATAAGTCTCCTCAGATAAAGATACGTGATACTGTGGCAATGGTAGGTTATCCTAGACGAGACGGGGAAACAACATTAGTTCTACAATTTCCAGAAGGAAAAGTTACTAACATCGAAGATCCTCCCTTAGCAGAAGGTTACGCTATATCCTATGAGATGACTACTATACAAGGGATGAGTGGTGGCCCAGTGATTAATAAATGGGGTCGGGTAGTGGCTGTTCATGGTAAAACGGATGTGGTGATGGATAGCTTAGAGAATAGTAGTCAAGGTAGTCCCGATACTCAATCACTGTCAGGAAGCATTAACCATTTTAAATGGGGTGTTCCTATAGAAAGTTATTTTGCTTATATCGACTCTCAACCTTCTACTGTCAGCTTTAAACCAAGTGTTTTCTCTTCTTTTTTCTCCACTAATTTTAAGCTGATTTTATTCCTTTTGCTTGGTCCTTGTTTTACTTTTTTCACATTTAAGATAATTTTGGTGTCTCTTAAGAAACAGAGAAGAAGTAATACTATTCAACCTATACCCCGTTCTACTCCTGTAATAAGACAACCACCTAGACAAAAAGAAAATTCTACAGTTTCAGTTAAACCTAGTTCTACCCCTATAAAACCCAAACAAGAACCAAAACCATCCAAGGAAAATGAACATCCTACCCTAGAAGAATTTACATTTGAAACCAAGAAAGTCAAGGTAGAAAATGGTACTTTTCAAGGACTAATTACAAGATCAGGTACTGCTAAACAGTTCAAAGAAAAGTTAGCTGATGGGGTGAACTTAGAAATGGTAGCAATACCTGGGGGTAGTTTTGTGATGGGAGGAGAAGGATTTGATGACGAAAAACCAAAACATCGAGTTGATCTTTCCAGTTACTACATGGGGAAATATCCCGTGACACAAGAGCAATGGTATGCGATCGCTAAAGCTACAGAGTTGAAAGTAAATATTGATCTTGAACCAGCTCCTTCTTATTTTATAGGAGGCGATCGCCCAGTAGAAACGGCTAGTTGGTATGGCTGTGTAGAGTTTTGTCAGCGACTCTCGAAACTAACGGGACGGAACTATACCCTACCCTCAGAAGCACAGTGGGAATATGCTTGTCGTGCAGGAACAACCACCCCCTTCTACTTTGGGGAAACCATCGCCACCGGTTTAGCTAACTATAATGGCAACAAAACCTATGGTTGTGGACCCAAGGGAGTATATAAAGGGGAAACAACCCCTGTATATCGTTTTCCAGCTAATGGGTTTGGGTTGTACGATATGCACGGTAATGTTTGGGAATGGTGTGCCGATGATTGGCATGATAACTATAATGGTGCGCCCAATGATGGCAGTGCTTGGCTGGAATACGATTTAGCATATTTAGCTAAAAATAGGCAAGATGATTCAAAATCAGTGCTTCGGGGCGGTTCTTGGGGCTACTATCCTGATATCTGCCGTTCTGCGTTCCGCGTCCTCAACAGTTCGCGCGGCAACCACGACTTCTATTACGGTTTTCGGGTAGTATGTGTGTTCGGGAGAAATCTTTGATCCTTTATCCTCTTTCCCTCTTGCCCTTTCTCCTTTTTTCTCCTTTTTCCTTTTTTGGTTCCGCCTTTGGCGGATCGTTATATTTTTGATTCAGCAAGTAATACAAATGTGTTACTGTAGGGTGGGCAAATGTGAGATTTATGTGGGGGGTTGAATAATATTAAATCCTCCATATAGGAATCAGGTTTCAGTTGTGAGAATTAAGGTTGAAACTTATCCCCCCTAACCCCCCTTTAGTTCCCCCAAACCCCGTCGTTAACGACGGGGTTTGGGGGAACTAAAGGGGGGATCTCGTGGTGAGCAAAACTGATACTTCCTATAAGTGTTAATCATCTGACAAAGTTTGCCCACCCTACAAAGTTATGCAAATGTTTGTAGGGTGGGCAAATGTGAGTTTCTTCTAGAAGACAAAAACCTGTACAATCCTAGACATACCTGTACATAATGTCTAGGATATCTCGTCCGCTCCACGAAAATTGTCAATTCAATAGAGCATTGATTCAGATATAATAAAATATAAGATAAAGAATGGTCATCTATGTACGCAATCAAAAGGGAATTAAAGCTAAATAATCAAGAAAAGAGCTTTATGAAAGGCTGTGCTGGCTTCTCTCGCTTTGTGTACAATCATGGACTATCTTTACTCAAATCTACCTGGGATATTCCCGAAATTTCTGGCAGTGACTCAAAACGGTTAGATGCTATAAAGAAAGTCTTTACAAACATTACTAAAAAGCAGACAGAATATTTATGGACAAATAAATATTCATCTCGCATCTATCAGAATGCGTTTAGAGACCTCAAAAAAGCGTTTTCTCGTTGGAGAAATGCCAAAATAAAAGCAGAATTACCTCGTTTTAGAAAGAAGAAACATAACTGTAGTTTTACAGTAGATAGTTCTAATGGCAAGGTATTAGTTAGGGAGGGAAAAAAGATAAAAATTCCGACTTTGGGAACTTTTAGATTAAAAGAAGGTATCCCTTATAACTGTGTTTCTCAAACCTTTACTATCTCAAGAGAAGCAGGGAGATGGTATGTAAGTTTTGCTGTCTCAGCATCTTATATACCTGAGATGAAACACAGCCATCAAAAAGTAGGAATTGACTTAGGAATAAAAACTTTTGCCACTCTTAGTGACGGAAACACCATTGAAGCTCCATCTTCCATTAAAAGAGCGAAAACCAAACTAGGAAAGATACAATGGAGAAACAGGAATAAGGTGCTGGACAACCGTTGTGCTGGAATAGAAGCATCTAAAAATGCGGTAAAATATTACCAGAAACTAAGAAAGAAGCATAAAAGAATAACTAATATTCGACAAGATTTTCTGCAAAAAACCACCACATTATTAGCTAAAACTTATCAACATATTCTCGTAGAAGACTTAAACATAAAAGGCATGATGGCTAATCATAAGTTATCTGATGCCTTATCTAATTTAGGATTGTATCGTTTTCGAGAATTGTTGAGTTATAAACAAGAATGTTTTGGTTTTTTGTTAACTATAGTAGATAGATGGTTCCCAAGTTCTAAAACTTGTTCCGTGTGTGGAAATATACAAGATATGCCCTTATGTGAAAGGGTTTATCATTGTCAGCATTGTGGTCAAGTGATGGACAGGGACTTAAATGCGTCAATTAATCTCGAAAATTGGACAAACAATGCCGATGGCTTATCGGTAAACCCAGAGCGAAGTAGAAGGGTGAACGTCTGTGGACAAGAAGGAGCCGTCTCCCTTGGGTGAAGCAGGAATTGAACATCAAGCCTGTCTAGGTTTGCGTAGGTTTCATGAAGCAGAAGATAAAAATATTGCCCACCGTAGGGGTTGAATAGTATTAAATCCTCCATATAGCAATCAGGTTTCAGTTGTGAGAATTAATGTTGAAACTGATCCTCTCTAACCCCCCTTAAGACCCCGTCGTTAACGACGGGGTTTGGGGGAACTAAAGGGGGGATCTCGTGGTGGGCAAAACAGATACTTCCTAGAAGTGTTAATCATCTGACAAAGTTTGCCCACCCTACGAAGTGACAAAACCTTCTAGAGTTGATCTTCAACAGAAATACTAAAATCTTCAATTGGAGGGCAGTTATTAGGATCATTACACTGATAAGTGGGTAAACTACCCGGTACTAACGCCCCTGCAACGTTTCTCAGTGCTTGATAAGGATCATCGTCAGGCATCAGAGTTAACACCTGAGGACAATTATCGCCACTTATCTTTACTGTAGTAGTTAACAGAATAATTGTGTTGCGATCGCTTTCAACAAAAATTAAACTCCCCCCCACTCTCCGAACTCCGAACTCTGAACTCCGAACTCCGAACTCCGAACTCCGAACTCCGAACTCCACCCACTTCCCATTTGTCCCCTACAGTCCTAAACTTGACTTGAGAGGTGTAACAGGCAATCGCGAGGTTATCTTGTGAAGAAAGTTCTAGCAATCATACTCGGTGGTGGCGCAGGTACGCGCTTGTATCCCTTAACTAAGTTACGGGCCAAACCTGCTGTCCCCTTAGCCGGGAAATACCGTTTAATTGATATTCCCATTAGCAATTGTATTAACGCAGAAATACTCAAAATCTACGTTTTAACTCAATTTAATTCCGCTTCTTTGAATCGACATCTAACACGAACCTATAACTTTACTGGCTTTAGCGATGGGTTTGTGGAAGTTTTAGCAGCGCAACAGACAGCGGAAAACCCCAGTTGGTTCCAAGGAACGGCGGACGCTGTACGTCAGTATCTTTGGTTGTTTGATGAATGGGATGTGGATCAATATTTAATCTTGTCTGGTGATCATCTCTATCGCATGGATTATAGTGATTTTGTCAGACGACATCAGGAAACTGGTGCAGATATCACCCTATCTGTAGTTCCCATTGATGAAAGACGAGCCTCCAGTTTTGGCTTAATGAAAATCGATGACAGTGGCCGCGTTGTCGATTTTTCTGAGAAACCCAAAGGGGACGCATTAAAACAGATGCAGGTTGATACCTCAATTTTGGGGTTGAACCCAGAACAGGCTAAAGAAAGCCCTTATATCGCATCTATGGGTATCTACGTCTTCAATAAAAAGGCGTTGACTGACTTGCTGAGAAATAACCCAGAACAAACTGATTTTGGTAAAGAGATTATTCCAGGTTCTGCTAAGGATTATAATCTCCAAGCTTATCTATTTAAAGGGTACTGGGAAGATATCGGAACCATTGAAGCGTTCTATGAGGCGAATTTGGCTCTTAACCGCCAGCCCTTACCTCGTTTTAGCTTCTATAACGAAAAGGCTCCTATTTACACCCGTGCGCGCAATTTACCCCCTACTAAGGTTCTTAATTGCAATATTACTGAGTCCATGATCAGTGAAGGGTGCATGATCAAAGATTGTCGTATCAATAACTCTGTTTTGGGGATTCGTAGTCGCATCGAAAGTGATTGTGTGGTTGAAGATTCTTTGCTCATGGGAGCGGATTTTTATGAATCTTTAGATACTCGTCAGTCTCTGCTGGATCAAGGTAAAATTCCTGTGGGTATTGGCAAAGGTAGCACTATCAGACGGGCGATCGTTGACAAAAATGCCCGCATTGGCACCAATGTCAACATTGTTAATAAGGAAAATATAGAGGAATCTAATCGTGAAGATGACGGTTTCTATATTCGTAATGGCATTGTTGTGGTTATCAAAAATGCTGTAATCCCAGATGGAACAGTAATTTAAAGGACGATAAAGGGGCGAGAGTTCGCCTCTTTTTTTTGTTTAACTAATTATTTTTTGTTGATTAAATTATGGATATTCGTCTTTTAGTTTTGGATATTGATGATACGATCGCCGGTCGCTCAAATACAGTTAGTGATGGGGTTAAACAAGCTATTAAATTAGTACAAAGTCAGGGGATTAGGGTAGCTTTAGCAACGGGAAGGATGTATTATTCTGCTAAGCGTTTTCATGAGTTAATTGCTTCTGATTTACCCATTGTTGCTTATAATGGTGCTTGGATTCAATGTCCTTTAACGGGAGTGCGTCATCATCATTTTCCTGTTGATTCTGAGGTTTCTTATCAATTATTGGATTATTTTCAACAACCTGATTGGTTAAATAAACTAGAAATTCATTGTTATATTGATGATCGTTTATATGTACAAGAGATAACAAAAAAAACTGAAATTTATCGTAAAAGATCAGGGACAGAACCAGTTTTAGTTAAAGATTTACGCTCAATTTTAGAACAAGAAACTACTAAAATTTTAGCCATTGGTGAACCTAAATCAATCGGCAATTTATTAGCGAATTTACAACAAGTTTATCCCCGTGAACAACTTTATTTGACCCAATCAACTCCTATTTATTTTGAAGCAACTCACCCCCAAGCAAGTAAAGGGTTCGGGGTTCGTTTTTTGGCAGAAGAATTATTAGGGATAGACGCTAATCAAGTAATGGCGATCGGTGATAATTTTAATGATCTGGAAATGTTGGAATATGCAGGGTTAGGTGTTGCTATGGGAAGCGCACCCGAAGCAGTTAAGGGAGTTAGTCAATGGGTTGCTCCCCATGTGGAAAAGGACGGGGTAGCTACAGCAATTAATAAGTTCTTGTTGAATTAGTGAAAAAGGGAAGTTACTTCTATCAAACAAAGTTTTCTTCCCTAAATCTAACAATAGCAGATATACCTAAGAAATGGCAAGCCTTAGCCGGGAAAAATTTCTTTGACTCAGCAAGATCAACAACCCTCCCTTAACAAATCTACACTCATTGATATTTATCAATGATAATTAAAGATAGAATAGTAAGTATTCCTACAGTATTTTGCTTTCCTCAAAACTGATACTCGATCCTCGAAATATCAAAAATATCGACATTTTATTAAAAAATATTTTGATACATTAATTTTTGTAAAGGAAGGGTCAAGTTTCTTGACTTTATGACTCTTTTTGTTGTTTCGGGAAGCAAGTATCCATCAAGGATTAAGGGTAATTTTAACTATTGTTAAGTTTTCTAAACTAAAAAGACATTTAGTATTCTTTAAGATTTATGATCAGGTTACAGAGCCCCTACCTGAAACAAAAAATGAATCAGGCAGATTAAAGGCAATCAGAAGAAAAGCAAAATATACTATTTTTGCTAATGTTCTATTACAATGTCCTCAATAGGAAAACCTTAAATTTATTGTCGAGAGAGGAGAACACTCATGGCAGATGTTACTGAGGCTAAGGCTAAGGTAGCAGTCGACGTTGATCCAGTACCTACTTCGTTTGAGAAGTGGGGGAAACCAGGACACTTTGACCGTACCTTGGCCAGAGGACCCAAAACCACAACTTGGATTTGGAATCTTCACGCCGATGCACACGATTTTGATAGTCAAACCAGTGACTTAGAAGATATTTCGCGAAAAATCTTTAGCGCGCACTTCGGGCATTTAGCCGTTGTCTTCGTCTGGTTAAGCGGTATGTATTTTCATGGCGCAAAATTTTCCAACTATGAAGCTTGGTTAACCAATCCAACTGCCATTAAACCCAGCGCACAGGTAGTTTGGCCCATTGTCGGCCAAGGTATTTTAAACGCCGATGTGGGTGGCGGTTTCCACGGTATTCAAATAACCTCTGGGTTCTTTTACCTGTGGAGAGCGTCAGGGTACACCAACAGTTACCAGTTATACTGCACCGCCATAGGTGGCTTGGTCATGGCTGGTTTAATGTTGTTTGCTGGATGGTTCCATTACCACAAAAAAGCTCCTAAATTGGAGTGGTTCCAAAATGTGGAATCGATGATGAACCATCACCTAGCAGGATTACTGGGTTTAGGCTCCCTCTCTTGGGCAGGCCACCAAATTCACGTATCCTTGCCAGTAAACAAACTGTTGGATGCTGGAGTGGCTCCTGAAGACATTCCTTTACCTCATGAGTTTTTCGATGTCAGCAAAATGGCAGAGTTGTATCCAAGTTTTGCCCAAGGGTTAACCCCCTTCTTCACCTTAAACTGGGGAGTTTATTCAGACTTCTTAACCTTCAAAGGTGGATTAAACCCCGTAACAGGTGGTTTATGGCTCTCTGATACAGCACACCATCACCTGGCCATCGCAGTTCTCTTCATCATCGCTGGTCATATGTACCGCACCAACTGGGGTATTGGTCACAGCATGAAAGAGATCCTCGAAGCTCATAAAGGACCGTTTACAGGAGAAGGACATAAAGGTTTATATGAAGTCTTGACCACCTCTTGGCACGCTCAGTTAGCTCTTAACTTGGCACTGTTAGGGTCATTGACAATCATCGTGGCTCATCATATGTACGCCATGCCTCCCTATCCGTACCAAGCGATCGACTACGGAACCCAATTATCACTATTCACTCACCATACCTGGATCGGTGGATTCTTGATTGTGGGTGCAGGTGCGCACGCAGCCATCTTCATGGTTCGGGACTACGATCCTGCCAAGAATGTTAATAATCTTTTAGACCGTATGCTTCGTCACAGAGATGCGATAATTTCCCATCTCAACTGGGTTTGTATTTTCCTTGGTTTCCATAGCTTTGGACTTTACATCCACAACGACACCATGCGAGCCTTAGGTCGTCCTCAAGATATGTTCTCGGACTCGGCCATTCAATTACAACCTATCTTTGCCCAGTGGGTACAAAATATTCACACTTTAGCTCCCGGTGCTACTGCACCTAATAGTTTAGCTACTGCTAGTTACGCCTTTGGCGGTGACACCATAGCAGTTGCTGGTAAAGTGGCTATGATGCCCATTACTCTTGGAACTGCTGATTTCATGGTTCACCATATCCATGCTTTCACCATCCATGTAACTGCCTTAATTCTTCTCAAAGGTGTTCTCTACGCTCGTAGTTCTCGCCTGGTTCCCGATAAGAGCGAATTAGGCTTCCGTTTCCCCTGTGATGGTCCAGGACGGGGTGGTACTTGCCAAGTATCCGGTTGGGATCACGTATTCTTAGGATTATTCTGGATGTACAACTCCTTATCTATCGTAATTTTCCACTTCAGTTGGAAAATGCAATCAGATGTCTGGGGAAGTGTTGCCGATAATGGTTACGTCGGTCATATTACAGGGGGAAATTTTGCCCAAAGTGCTATCACCATCAACGGTTGGTTGAGAGACTTCCTCTGGGCGCAAGCTGCTAACGTGATCAATTCTTATGGTTCTGCGTTATCAGCCTATGGCATCATGTTCTTAGCAGGACACTTTGTATTCGCCTTCAGTTTAATGTTCCTCTTCAGTGGACGTGGCTACTGGCAAGAACTTATTGAGTCTATTGTTTGGGCTCACAACAAGTTGAACGTTGCACCTTCTATTCAACCCCGTGCTTTGAGTATTGTTCAAGGTCGGGCAGTGGGTGTCGCTCACTACCTGTTAGGAGGAATTGTTACCACCTGGGCATTCTTCCTGGCAAGAAGCCTCTCAATTGGCTAATCTATGGTAATAAGGACACCTAAGCAATTTTTGCTCTGGGTCTTTGATACCAAACCTGCGAAATTAAAGAGGGCGTTAACCCTGTTTTTCCCCTCTGTCCTTCGCAACAAATATAAATTACATCAGAAAATGAGCATTAGTCTCATTGTTTTAGAGAGGAGAATTTCCTAAAAAGCTATGGCAACTAAATTTCCAAAATTTAGCCAGGATCTCGCCCAAGATCCCACCACTCGTCGGATCTGGTACGGGATAGCCACGGCCCACGATTTTGAAACCCATGATGGAATGACCGAGGAAAATCTATATCAAAAGATTTTTGCCTCCCACTTTGGTCATATCGCCATCATCTTCCTGTGGACCTCCGGCACCCTTTTCCACGTGGCCTGGCAAGGTAACTTCGAGCAGTGGATTACCGATCCCCTCAACATTCGTCCCATCGCCCACGCTATCTGGGACCCTCAGTTCGGTCAAGGTGCGATCGATGCCTTTACCCAAGCAGGTGCTTCTTATCCTGTAAACGTCGCTTATTCCGGTGTATACCACTGGTTCTACACCATTGGGATGACGACCAACGGCGATCTTTATCAAGGGTCTATTTTTCTCTTGGTTTTATCCGCCTTGTTCTTATTCGCTGGTTGGTTGCACCTACAACCTAAGTTCCGTCCTAACTTGGCTTGGTTTAAAAATGCTGAGTCCCGTTTAAACCACCACTTAGCTGGTTTATTTGGAGTTAGCTCCTTAGCTTGGACTGGTCACTTAGTTCACGTTGCAATCCCCGAAGCTCGCGGACAGCACGTTGGTTGGGATAACTTCTTGTTTACCCCCCCTCATCCAGATGGGTTATTACCCTTCTTCACTGGTAACTGGGGCGCGTATGCAGCAAATCCCGATACAGCTGGTCATGTTTTCGGAACAGCAGAAGGTGCAGGAACCGCGATTTTAACCTTTTTAGGTGGTTTCCATCCCCAAACTGAGGCGTTATGGCTGACAGATATTGCCCATCACCACTTGGCGATCGCAGTTCTGTTCATCATCGCTGGTCATATGTACCGCACTAACTGGGGTATTGGTCACAGCATTAAGGAAATTCTTAACACCCACAGACCCCCCGGTGGAAGATTAGGTGCTGGTCATCGCAATCTATATGACACCGTTAATAACTCTCTACATTTCCAACTTGGTTTAGCGTTGGCTTCTTTAGGGGTTATTACCTCCTTGGTGGCACAGCATATGTATTCTTTACCGTCCTATGCTTTCATCGCTAAGGACTACACCACCCAAGCTGCACTTTATACCCATCACCAGTACATTGCTGGCTTCTTGATGGCGGGTGCTTTTGCTCACGGTGCTATCTTCTTCGTTCGTGACTACGATCCCGAAGCGAATAAAGATAACGTTTTAGCACGGATGCTAGAACACAAAGAGGCGATTATTTCCCACTTAAGTTGGGTGTCTCTCTTCCTCGGTTTCCACACCCTCGGTTTATATGTTCATAACGACGTTGTGGTTGCTTTTGGAACTCCTGAAAAACAAATCTTAATTGAACCTGTATTTGCTCAGTTTGTACAAGCTGCTTCTGGTAAAGCACTGTACGGTTTTGATACTCTCTTATCTAACCCTGACAGTTTAGCCACTGGTGGTTTTGTTGCTCCTGTTTATTTACAAGGTTGGTTAGATGCTATTAACAGTGGTAGCAACTCCTTGTTCTTGAGCATCGGACCTGGTGACTTCTTAGTTCACCACGCCATCGCCCTTGGTTTACATACCACCACCTTAATCTTAGTTAAGGGTGCGTTGGATGCACGGGGTTCTAAGTTAATGCCCGATAAAAAAGACTTCGGTTACTCCTTCCCTTGTGATGGTCCTGGCCGTGGTGGTACTTGTGACATCTCTGCTTGGGATGCTTTCTACCTCGCTATGTTCTGGATGTTAAACACCTTGGGTTGGTTAACCTTCTACTGGCATTGGAAACATTTAGGAGTTTGGACTGGTAATGTTGCTCAGTTCAACGAAAACTCTACTTACCTCATGGGCTGGTTCCGTGACTATCTATGGGCTAACTCTGCTCAGTTAATCAACGGTTACAACCCCTACGGTGTTAATAACCTCTCTGTTTGGGCTTGGATGTTCTTATTTGGACACTTAGTTTGGGCAACTGGGTTTATGTTCCTCATCTCTTGGCGTGGATATTGGCAAGAGTTGATCGAAACCATTGTCTGGGCTCACGAACGCACTCCTTTAGCGAACTTAGTTCGTTGGAAAGACAAGCCTGTGGCTCTTTCTATCGTTCAAGCTCGTATCGTTGGTTTAGCTCACTTTACTGTGGGTTACGTACTGACGTACGCGGCGTTCCTCATTGCTTCGACTGCTGGTAAGTTTGGTTAAATAACTTCCTAGTTAGCATGAGATAATTAATAAATCCCCTGCCTTTTGGTGGGGGATTTTTGATTGAATATGAAGTTAAAAGTTGAGTCAATTTTTGATTTCTTGATTAATTTTCCGTTTGAGAATGTCTTGACTTACTTCTTGATTATCAGCAAAATCGTACCAGGTTGCCTCATTATCAGGACTACGACGACCCATTAATATATTTAACGCTTCTTGATCATCTCGATTTTTTAGAACATAAGCTTTTAATTCTTGTCGAGTCATGCTTTCAAAATTCGGTTTCATCAATGAACCTCCAATTTCCATTAGTAGCGATTACAATTTCGATCTTTTCCCCAGCAAGTATATAAATTTCCCCCGTTTGCTCATTAAAACGAAATAAATTAATATCTTGATAGAGATTAGATAAACTTTGAGAAAGTTCTACAGATTTTAGACATTGTTTAAAGGTAGGAGAAATAGATTTACCTCAATTATGATAACGCTATATATTTATGATATAGCATGAACAGGGTTAAATAATTTTTCTAGACCTTGGTAGTTATGGTATGATTTTAGGGAATACTAGATATAAGCTCATCTAAAGCCTAGTTACATTGTTAACTTTTTGGCTATAGTGATGATTGTATTTCTCAAACTACTCTAATAGCAATAAATCTAGATGACAAGTCCTATTCAAAAAATACTGTTTGGTAGTCCAGGAACAGGGAAAAGTTATAGCATTGATAAGACTATAATTCCTGAAGTTTTAGGGATTGATAAAAATGAACATCCTGACAATATCATCAAAACAGTTTTTCACCCTGAATATACCTATGGTGACTTTATGGGAAAACTTGTGCCTATTACTAGAGCAAGTAAAGTGGAATATAATTTTTATAGAGGACATTTTTTACAAGCACTAACTCAAGCATACAAAAATATATTACCTCATTATAAAGATCCCATAACCAATAGAGCTTCAAATTTTAGAAATTTATCTGATAAAGATAAGCAGTTAGAATTAGACAAAGCAAGAAAAACAGCGTGTTTAAAGGCTAATAATGTTGCTTTAGTTATCGATGAAATTAATAGGGGTAATTCTTCTGCAATATTTGGCACAATTTTTCAATTGTTAGATAGGGTTTGCTGAAAAAGTTTCTCCAAAATTTATGCCACTTTTGACCAAGAATTTTCTGACAAATCAATAAGTTTTAGTACATAAAAATTGTTTAAAGTATAATCAAAATTAATGAAAGGCGGTTTGATGAGTTCCTCTGTTCTATTATTAGTAAATAAGGACAAAAAAAGCGACAAAAACTTCCTCAGAAGTTTAGAAAGATTGACAACTAAAAATGTAATAGCAATAGATGTAATGGAGGTTTCAGGGAGTTTTGTCATCACGAGATTTAGGCTAAATCTTCGTTTAGCTTGTCCAAACTTTCCCTCAATAGCATTACGGAAGCATTCATCGGAGTGGGCTTGTTTCTTTTCTTCTTCACTGACATTTTTCGGAGGTCTTCCTAACTTCGGACCACTGATTCTTATCCCTCTTTCCTTACACCAATTTCTGTTTTCCCTAGTTCGATAAATTTTATCTACATGGACGGATTCGGGATAATAGCCAAACGTTTCTTTATACTTTTCTACTTGTTCTTTTAAATGACAAGATTCATTGAAGTTTTCCCAACTTATTTTGTCTAGAAACACATAGTTATCTACACAGCTTACTGAGAGTTTAGCTCCAAACTCTATTGGTTTTCCTGCTTTTCCCCTCACTATTGGACGAATATGCGGTTGAGTTAAACTTACAATTCTTTGAGGAACACTCTGGGTCTTATTCTCCCACATTGACTGTTGTTGTTCATAAACTTTTTTGATAGTCTCTAGACAATTTTTCTGTTTTTTACTCAGATTTTCCAGGGAAGCCCCAGCTCGAATTAAGTCTTCTATCTTTCCTAAATTTTTCTTAAGGTATTTTAACTGTTTCCCGATAGCTTTTCTTCTTTCTTGATAAGATACTTTTCGTTTTTTAGCTACTTTTAAGTATTCCTTTCTAGCAATTTTTCTAGAAGTTCTCGGCTTTTTTCTCAATTTTACTCTTAATGGTTTATAAAGATTATTTATTATTCTTTCTGTCTCAATTCTGGCTTGATTTAATATGCCTAAATCCGTTGGGTATTTGATGTCTGCTGGCGCACAAGTCGCATCTAAAATTAGTTTACCTTTATTTTTTATTTTTTCTCCTTTTTCTTGGAGACAATCCTTTTTTTTTACTTCTTTATCACTCTTGTCTATTTCTCTTTTTACTATTTTTTTTTGATTTTGTTTATCAATTCTCCATCAATTCTTTTCCTAAAATGAACTAGCATTGAAGATTCCAGTGGTGGCTCTTGTTGATAACAATTTAAACCTATAAAGTATTGTAGATAGGGATTTTCTCTAATCTGTTCTATAGTTTCTCTCTCACTTGTTCCTAATTTTTCCTTAATAATTAATGTCCCTAATGCCATTCTAAATAGTTTGGCTGGCGCACCTTTTTCTGCTGAAAAAAGTTTAGCATATTCTTCCTCAAAATCATCCCAAGGTATCAACTCTGCCATGATTACCCAACGATTATTGGGGGACAATTTGCCCTCGAAAGGTAATTCAAATTTTTCTGGGGGCGGTAAAGGTTGCTCCTCTTTTCGATACATTTGTTCTTGACCAACAACTGGGAGGTGTTTCTACCAATTATAGCGGTTTGTAGCCGACAAAGCTGATCTTTTTTGCGATCGCGAATATGGGTGTAACCTTTTAAAGAATAGGGTTTTGCTTTTATTCAGCAAACCCTAGATAGAGATGATGATGGTTGGTCATCCTATAGTGTTAATATCACGAAAATTGAGTTGATGACTATATTGGAATCAATTGGAGTTGAAGAAAAGCCTTTAGCAAATGAGCAATTTGAATATAAATTTCCTGGAGAAGAGAAATGGAAAAAAAGTTATTTGACTTTCCAAGGTCGGGTAAATGGATTGAACTTAAATCTTAAGGAGCAATCAATAAAAATTCCTCCTAACCTATCCATACTTTGCACAATGAACACATCAGATAATTCAATTTATTTTATGGATAGTGCATTTAAACGTCGTTGGGACTGGGAATTTATAAATTGGGATAAAACGAAACCACCAAAAGGTAACTACGGGAAGGAGCAAAATGGAACTTTAGACGAGCAAGAATGGTTTGATTTTATCAAAAAACTTAATGATTTTATCAAAAGTAATCATGCTTCTATTCGTGGAATAGAGGATAAGCAGATTGGAGAATATTTTATAAAAGAAAGACCAGTTACCTCAACACAAATACAAAATAAATTAATGTTTTTTATGTGGGACAGTGTATTTAATCGAGATAAAAAACCTTTAGTCAATCTTTTACAAGTTAATAAAGATAAGCTGGTTACCTTCGGAGATTTTACAAAACTTCATAATGTTTTTGTTAACAAAATAATGAGCTATAATTAATTTTACAATTAAAGTAATTATGTTAGATTTTTCAGAAATCAGGTTAGTTAAGAATCCAAATGATAATTTCGTAGGAATTCGTAAGTCAGAATCAGGGGATGACTATGAATTTTGGTTACCTAATGGATTTGATGACTTTCCTGAAGGAGAGGAAAAAGATTTTGATCAGATTAGGGATTTATTTTTCAAAATGTATCGCACTTTTCGTAAGTTTGAAAATGATAATCAATCTAATCGTATTAATACTAATAACCCTGATTATCAACAAGATCAAGATCAGACAACGGTTTCTTCTGGTGGACTTTCTTTACAAACTGAAGAAGGAGAAGAGGTTACACTTTATAGTAAACTAAGAATGATTGAGCGTGTATTAGAAACCTATAATGATTTAGCTATCAATTCAATTCAAAAGAAGATCAAAAGAACAAATGATCTTGATTATTCTCAACTGTATAAATATTTAGATAGAGCAGTTTACTTATTGGACTTTGGACAAAAAAAGTTTGTTAGCGTATATTTTACGCTAAACTAAAATCCCAAAATATCGGCTCTGTATCAGTCAATAAAATTGGCTGACAAATAGGGCTAATATATAGATTCTGAGGAAAACTAAGGAGCTTTTAAGTTTTCAGTTGATTTTTTGCTCCCTTTCTTGATAACATCATGACGAGTTCGTGGGGCTTTTTTGTAACCTTTAATACGTCCGGAAGAAAAACCTCGACGTTTGGGAAATTTGGCGAAAGTCCCCAAGGTCGTAATTATTCTTGAAAAGTCTCTTTGAACTAGACTAGGGGTGATTTTGATGGATTTATTAGTCTTCAAATACTGTTCCCAATCACGGGGTAAAACCACAGCTAATTTTCTGGCAGCCCACAAATTTACATAAGAAAGAAGTGTTAGTTTAAACCAATTTTCTTCATGATGTACATCGGGAGTTAAATAAGATGTCATCAATAATCTTTGTTTACCAAATCGAAAAAGATGTTCCATGTCATAACGTTGTCGATAACACTGATAACAATCAACTAAACTTAACTCATCGCGCCGAGAACCAATAACAATAAGCCACATAGGTTTCCAAATACTATTTCTTTCTTGATCTCTGACAACAATCTGGAGTAAAGTAAAGGGGTGATTGTTCATTTTATAGTTTTTAGTTCCTCTCATTAACATCTGTTTCCATCCCGAAATAGTCACTGTTAATTGCCGACCTTTTTTCGTTGTAAAGGGAACATGATGAACTTCATCAGGTTCAGTCCAAGTTTGGTCATCTTTAAGGTCAAATTTATCCCCATACCAACGGGGATGTCCCGAAGTTTTGGCTTGATTTGGGTCCCGAATAAATTGACGATAAAAAACTCGGTCACTTCTAACTCTTGTAATAGTAACTACGTCTTCATGCTTAACTTGTTCCCCAATAAAATCCTTTTGGCTGTAGTCACTATCAGCCACTAAGACAGATAATTTATCAGAAAATAAAGAACTTTGCCAGATTTTTTTTAGTTGTTGATTGCCTTGATTTACTCTTTTATGTTTAGAGGGGACTCGCTCTCCTGATAAGGGGACAGCCCAAGGGACTTTTTCTGTGTCTATTTGGTCAGGTAAAGCGCAGACAACGGAATAACAATGTCCAATATTAATGGGTTTATTTCCCTTAATTGGATTGGGGTAATGAATAAAGGTTTTATCCGCTAACGTTTCGGCAAACGGTCGTGGACAGGGAGTTGTGTCAATACCAAATAAGTTATAATGTTTTGAAGTGGGAGGAATTGTTCTCGATACCGCTGAAAATAAAGTCTCAATTCTCTGTTCATAATTAGGGTCAGTTTGAGTGGGTAAAAACTCTTGAATTCCTCTATATAAACTGTTATAATCTCTTCTAAATAAAGGATTGAGAGACAATTCAACGACTGAGTGAGCTTGTTGGTTACTGGAGAGGGCATCGAGTAATTCTATAATAGTTTCTTTTCTAGCTTTTAGTCCTTGGAAGAGGTTAGACCTCCACACCAGGAATTCCTCGACAGACGTAGCCGTTTCATTTTTGGTCATTTTTAAAATTTATTACCTTATAAATTAGCGGAATATATACGCTAACATCAAAAGAGGTTGTTTGTTACAGTTAAGGCTAATGTCATCACATTCCGAACTTAAGACCAGTCAAGATGTCCACCTGAGAGCCAAACAAATTAAGAGTCTAATTCGCTCTCTTAAACAGAAAATAAAGAAAATTGAACGGGAAGGGGAAGTAGCACCAGCTAATTGTCATATTATTCGTTATCAGGTTAATGGAAAGGGAACAATCTACTGGTATTATAAACTACAGGCTGCTGAATCAATTTTTCCTATGGCCACTAATAATGAGAAAAAAACCAAATATAAATATTTAGGACGAGCCGGAAGTTCTGCTCATATTGATGCTGTAGAAAAACTCACTAGAAGAAATCTCATTGATGAATTAGAACGAGTCATTCAATCTCTAACTGAAAGCTACTTAGATATCTATATTGGAACCGAAACTGAATGAAGCTATTTAATATTTAAAATCCCCTAAAAAGATGGAAAGAGAGTTTTTAAAATCACCTTAATTCTCTATTTTAGCTCTGGAGATATGTTTAGCGTAAAATTTACGCTAACAATTGTTTTTTATCCAAAGTCCAATACTTAGAAAATGATGCAATGTATGTGGACACAATGGACTTACCTCGTCCAGTTTTACGTTATGAAAGCACAGATATTGTTTATCTATATTGCTATATTCTTGATGAAATAGTTCAACAATTAGATGAAGATGTTCCAGATAGTGTTAAGTGTCATATTCAGGACATAAGTTTTCTTGCTCAACATTTTAAGGATGATTATTTAACTAGCGAACAGTCAATTTTTGCTCAAGATACCTTTTTAGAAACAACTAATATTCTCAAAGAAGCATTAGATAATATAGAGCAACATACTTACTATAAAGATACTGATTATTGGGTACTTTATGAAGCAATTGAAACCTTTTTATATGGTGAATTAAGTCCTGATTTAGATGATGGTGAATATTGGGGAATTAAAGGATTTTCATTGATTTGGGAAGATATGTGTAATACATATTTTTCAAGCATCATAAAGATAACATTTGCTGTGCTGATACAGATATTAAACTAAATGGTCATGTTAATGATAAAAGAAAAGAAGATGATATAAATAGAGTTGGCAATTTTCCCATTAATAAAGACAAAGAAAAATGGCTTTATTCTGGTGAATCTGATATAGATGATGAAAATAAACAGAGAAAATTGCAATGGCATGAATTAATTGTTATTGAATTTGATAAAAATCTTTCTAGAGAAGTTTTAAAAAAGAAGAAAAGAAATGGGAATAAATCGGTAAGACATCAATACTTTCCATCTCGTCTGTATGAGCAAGGTTTTCAGTCAAGGTTAGTGATGTCTAGATTTCTGCGTCCTGACTTGGTGTTGAAATCAAATCAGAGTAATGGAAATATTGAATTAGAAATAATTGATTATAAAGATGTTCCTCTTGATGTATATATTAATCCCTCTTCTGCTAAAGATTATAAAAAGCGACAAAAAGATATAATTAAGCAGTTAACTTATGAACTTTCTCTTCAACAAAAGCATAAAGTTTCACACAATAAGTTTTTTATTCCTTATTATTATAAAACCATAGATCCCAATAATTTGGGAGAAGTTGAAATAATTTTACCTAATGGGATCAGTATTTTTAAGGCAAACTTTTTCTATATTCAAAATCAATATCTTCAGGAGAATCTATGAACAACATCGGTATTAACTACGAAAGTGAAAATTTTAGCAGTGATTATCTTCCTTTAATTTCTTTTCAAACAGAAGAACAGAAAAATATGGCTGAATCATACATTTTAACTAAAGCTAAAATCTTTTTTGATAAGATAATTTGTATAAATATTAATGTAGAAAAATCACATATAAAATATTCCCAAGTAATTACAGATAAAGATTTTAGAACAATCGAAATCAATTATTTTTATGATAATATTTTATATGATTTAGGAGAACGTAATTTCAATAATCAATTAGATTTTCATCCTAAATGGGGAGTTACCTTTGATCAAAAATGCGCACCTATTATGATGAGTTATTTACCAGGTGGTGATGATCGAAAAAAACATAAAAATCCTAAATATAGAATTTTGAATTATTCTGATCGTCGCTATAGCGATCATCTCCCCTTCCATAGATATGGAACAATTAATATGAATGGACGACCGATTTTCTATTATATTTACTTTACCTTACAAGAGATATTAAATGAAATAAAAAAATAACATAAGATACGGAATTATTAAATAATGAATCTGTTGGAGCATTTAATAACAAAAATTAGATTAAGCTAAAATGGATTATTTGTCAAGAGCAGTTCATAAAACTATAAAATATCTTCTTAAAACTTTACAATCTGGTAAAGGAATTAAGGGCAAAAATTTCACAACGGGGGGGTGTTCTTAACGAAGTTTAGAGACTTATCAGGGAAAAAATACTTTTTAGATAGGGCAAAGCTAAAATCTTACCTGATAAACAAGGTAACACGAAAATAACCAAAATGCAAATATCAGGTAAAATTAGTCAAAATCAGCCAAAAAAAAGGTAATGTTAACTTGTGTAAATTTAGGGCTGTATTTTATAAATCAAATATAGATTTCAGTTGTGTATAAGTAAAGTTTATCAATATCCAGAAAGTCATTTCACTTATCTTGACGGCTAAAATTTATTGGACTTTGGATAAAAAACAATTGTTAGCGTAAATTTTACGCTAAACATATCTCCAGAGCTAAAATAGAGAATTAAGGTGATTTTTAAAACTCTCTTTCCATCTTTTTAGGGGATTTTAAATATTAAATAGCTTCATTCAGTTTCGGTTCCAATATAGATATCTAAGTAGCTTTCAGTTAGAGATTGAATGACTCGTTCTAATTCATCAATGAGATTTCTTCTAGTGAGTTTTTCTACAGCATCAATATGAGCAGAACTTCCGGCTCGTCCTAAATATTTATATTTGGTTTTTTTCTCATTATTAGTGGCCATAGGAAAAATTGATTCAGCAGCCTGTAGTTTATAATACCAGTAGATTGTTCCCTTTCGATTAACCTGATAACGAATAATATGACAATTAGCTGGTGCTACTTCCCCTTCCCGTTCAATTTTCTTTATTTTCTGTTTAAGAGAGCGAATTAGACTCTTAATTTGTTTGGCTCTCAGGTGGACATCTTGACTGGTCTTAAGTTCGGAATGTGATGACATTAGCCTTAACTGTAACAAACAACCTCTTTTGATGTTAGCGTATATATTCCGCTAATTTATAAGGTAATAAATTTTAAAAATGACCAAAAATTAAACGGCTACGTCTGTCGAGGAATTCCTGGTGTGGAGGTCTAACCTCTTCCAAGGACTAAAAGCTAGAAAAGAAACTATTATAGAATTACTCGATGCCCTCTCCAGTAACCAACAAGCTCACTCAGTCGTTGAATTGTCTCTCAATCCTTTATTTAGAAGAGATTATAACAGTTTATATAGAGGAATTCAAGAGTTTTTACCCACTCAAACTGACCCTAATTATGAACAGAGAATTGAGACTTTATTTTCAGCGGTATCGAGAACAATTCCTCCCACTTCAAAACATTATAACTTATTTGGTATTGACACAACTCCCTGTCCACGACGGTTTGCCGAAACGTTAGCGGATAAAACCTTTATTCATTACCCCAATCCAATTAAGGGAAATAAACCCATTAATATTGGACATTGTTATTCCGTTGTCTGCGCTTTACCTGACCAAATAGACACAGAAAAAGTCCCTTGGGCTGTCCCCTTATCAGGAGAGCGAGTCCCCTCTAAACATAAAGGAGTAAATCAAGGCAATCAACAACTAAAAAAAATCTGGCAAAGTTCTTTATTTTCTGATAAATTATCTGTCTTAGTGGCTGATAGTGACTACAGCCAAAAGGATTTTATTGGGGAACAAGTTAAGCATGAAGACGTAGTTACTATTACAAGAGTTAGAAGTGACCGAGTTTTTTATCGTCAATTTATTCGGGACCCAAATCAAGCCAAAACTTCGGGACATCCCCGTTGGTATGGGGATAAATTTGACCTTAAAGATGATCAAACTTGGACTGAACCTGATGAAGTTCATCATGTTCCCTTTACAACGAAAAAAGGTCGTCAATTAACAGTGACTATTTCGGGATGGAAACAGATGTTAATGAGAGGAACTAAAAACTATAAAATGAACAATCACCCCTTTACTTTACTCCAGATTGTTGTCAGAGATCAAGAAAGAAATAGTATTTGGAAACCTATGTGGCTTATTGTTATTGGTTCTCGGCGCGATGAGTTAAGTTTAGTTGATTGTTATCAGTGTTATCGACAACGTTATGACATGGAACATCTTTTTCGATTTGGTAAACAAAGATTATTGATGACATCTTATTTAACTCCCGATGTACATCATGAAGAAAATTGGTTTAAACTAACACTTCTTTCTTATGTAAATTTGTGGGCTGCCAGAAAATTAGCTGTGGTTTTACCCCGTGATTGGGAACAGTATTTGAAGACTAATAAATCCATCAAAATCACCCCTAGTGCAGCTTGGCGAAAGTAATCCACCAGATTTTTACAGAAACTTTCGTGACTAGCCACGACAATGTGTTTCAATGAAACTAACGGAAGAATCTCGAAGTTGATGTCCATGATAAAAGCATTGCCAATTAACCTCTCCAACCTACAGAAAACAGTACTCCAACAAATAGTGAGAGGGACAACAAACCCCTATCGCCTTGTTAGACGAGCCAAGCTAATCTTAGCCGCAGCATCAGGAGAGAGCAATAGTTCGATTAGTCGAAGATTAGAATTAGACCGAGTACAAGTGCGTCAGTGGCGATCGCGATGGTTTGAGGAGAGAGAAAAACTGAGTGCCGCCGAAGAACAACAGGTAACGGAGAAAGCATTAATGGTCTTGATCAAAGGAATTTTAAGCGATCGCCCAAGACCTGGAACAACAAAATCCTTTACGGTCGAACAAGTAGTCCAGATTGTAGCGATCGCTTGTGAAGAATGTGAAAAATCAGACAGACCAGTGAGCCATTGGACACCTTCAGAGTTGGCGGATGAAGCCATAAAAAGAGGAATTGTCGAAAAGATTTCCCCCCGTAGTGTGGGGCGTTTTTTAAAAAGAAGCGACATTACAACCACATCTCGTTCGTTACTGGTTAAATGCCAAAATTGATGATCCCTTAAAATTTAAAAAGCAAGTCAAATATATCTGTGAACTTCATCAAGAAGCTAAAACTTTGTTAGAACAAGGAATTCATTTAATTAGTACAGATGAAATGACAGGGATTCAAGCTCTTGAGAGATTATTTCCGAACAAAAGAATCAAGCCTAAACAAGTAGAAAAAATCGAATTTGAATATGAAAGACACGGAACTTTAAGCTTGATTGCGAACTGGGATGTGGCAAGAGGAAAAGTTGTTAGTCCCTCTATTGGACCGACAAGAACAGAACAAGATTTTTCTGAACATATCCAGAGAACGATTAAGATTGATGAAAAAGCAGAATGGATTTTTATTGTAGATAAACTCAACACTCATAAATCGGAAAGCTTAGTCAAATTAGTAGCAGAAAGCTGTGGAATTACTATTGATTTGGGGAGAAAAGGAAAGGAGGGGATTTTGCAATCTATGGACAGCAGAGCAGATTTTTTATCAGATGAATCTCATCAAATTCGCTTTGTTTATATTCCCAAACATACATCGTGGCTTAATCAAATTGAGTGTTGGTTTTCGATCTTAGTCAGGCGTTTACTCAAAAGAATTACTGTCCGTTCAACTGAAGAACTATCCCAAAAAATTCTCAATTTTATTGATTACTTTAATCAACATTTTGCTAAGCCGTTCGTTTGGAAATTTAAGGGCTTTAAAGATCATAAGTGACTGGTGGATTATTTTTGCTAAGCTGCACTAGTCTAGTTCAAAGAGACTTTTCAAGAATAATTACGACCTTGGGGACTTTCGCCAAATTTCCCAAACGTCGAGGTTTTTCTTCCGGACGTATTAAAGGTTACAAAAAAGCCCCACGAACTCGTCATGATGTTATCAAGAAAGGGAGCAAAAAATCAACTGAAAACTTAAAAGCTCCTTAGTTTTCCTCAGAATCTATAGATTAGCCCTATTTGTCAGCCAATTTTATTGACTGATACAGAGCCGATATTTTGGGATTTTAGTTTAGCGTAAAATATACGCTAATAAACTTTTTGTCCAAAGTCCAAAATTTAGAATACATGAACTATTGATTTTCTTTCGCTTTCATAGCATAATCCCTAAATCTTTCTAGATCAGCCATAATAGTTGATTCTACCACTCTACCTAAAAATAAATTATCCATAAGTTTACCTAACCATCCTGGAATACCGTAAGCAACACTTAAGCGGACAATACTACTCCCTTGTCGATCATAAAAGCGAATTGCTCCACGATTGGGTAAACCGTCCACCGACTCCCATTGTATGATTTGATGGGGAACGACCTTTAAAATTTTCGATAACCAAGTAAATTCCAGTCCACCACTGGCCAATTTCCAGCGAGATAGTTCTGGATTTTCATCTAATATTTTAACCGAGTCGATCCACTTCATCCATTGTGGCATTTGTTCTAAATCCGACCATAATCCCCACACTAATTCCATGGGAGCATCGACTTCAATTTGTACGCTATGTTCCAACCAATTAGACATTTTATATTTACATAACAATTAAACGTAGGGTGGGCATTTCCCACCCCTATGCTCATTTTAGCGAATTGTAGAAACCTGGGGGGGTTTTTTAAGGGTTTCTGCTGCTTCTAAGATAACTTTTGCTGCTTGTTTACCCGAAATGGTTGCCCCTTCCATACTATCAATATAGTCTTGTTGGGTGTAGCTCCCTGCGAGGAAAAAGTTAGGGACAGGAGTAGCTTGAGAAGGACGATAAACATCCATCCCTGGAGCTTCTCTATACAGAGATTGAGCTAGTTTAACCACACTATACCAAGTCATATTTAACTCCCGTGAAGAGGGAAAAAGCTCGTGAACTTGTTTTAAAACATGGTTAGCAATGTCTTCATTTTTCGCTTTAACAAAAGGATCACCCGGAGTCAAAACTAATTGTAGTAATGAGCCTTCTCCCTCCTTATAATAATCTCCAGGACTACTTAAAGCTAAGTCAGAAAAACAAGAAAAGTCAGCATCGGCTGTATACAATAAATTGTCAATTCCGGCCGCTTCTTTTAACTGTTTCCGTTTGTTTTCGTCTTGTAACTCTGTCACCCAACCATCAAAACGCAGTTGTACAGTCGCCACCGGAACCGCTTCTAACTGATAGATGTTATCAAACAGAGATAGCTTACGCCAATCATCAGGAATCAATCTTTTAATTCCAGGAACATCACAAGCACAAACGTAAGCATCCGCGGTGATAGTTTCTTCTTTCTCTCCATTAGGAATAACTAACCCCGTAACTTCAATATTATTATTATTTTCTGTATATAAAATTTCTCTGACTCTACGTCTGGTATGAATTTTTACACCACGACTTTCTAAATAGTTAGTGATGGGTTTATGAAGATACTCATGGGGAGAGCCTTCTAACATTCTTAGGATAGAAGCTTCTGTTTTTGTGGCAAAAAAGAGAAAAATGGTTAACATACAACGGGCAGAAATATTCTCCGTATCGATAAACCCTAACGCATAAGCGATGGGGTTCCACATCCGTTGTAAACTGCCATTATTGCCCCCATGTTGACGAAACCAGTCCGCAAAACTGATAGAATCTAGGTTGCGAATGGTTTTCATCGCTCCCTCAAAGTTGACTAAACCTGGTACAAGAGGACTGGTTCCCAAGGCTAAAGAATTAGCCATTTTATCGATCGCCGAGAGTTGGGACGTAGTAAAAAAGGCCTTTAACCCGTGTAATGGCGCACCAACAGCGAAACGAAAGTCCAACTCCCCAATTTTTCCCCCACTATTAATGAAAGTGTGGGTGTGTTGTTTGAGGCGTAAATTATCGATCGCCCCGACTTTTTTCATTAAAGCAAAAAGATTATAATAGCAGCCAAAAAAGACGTGCAAACCCATTTCGATGTGATTTCCGTCCTTATCTACCCAACTGCCCACTTTTCCGCCGACAAAAGGACGAGATTCAAAGATTTCCACCTCACAACCCCTGTCTACTAAGTCCATGGCCGTGGCCATCCCTGCTAAACCTGCACCAACGATCGCAACTCGCATTCTTTAGTTCCTTGTCTCATTTTCTTTACATATTGTAATCATATCAAACAAATAACCAAGGTTAGGAAGTTGGGTTATAATTATGTAGTAAGTCTTAAATTTTAAGAATATTTGCCGTTGATAACTGAAAAATATTAGTAAAATGACAGGCAACAGCACCATGAGTTGGTTGTTGTTTTAGTCAGTTGTTTAGAACATTGTCCTATGTCTCCTTTACCAGAGTATCGTCCCCAAAAATTGTCTTTAGGAATCCTAGAAACAGAAATTTTAGAAATTATTTGGGACTTTGGCCAAGCTACCGTTAAACAAATACACGATCACATTTTAGCCGATCCAGAACGGGAATTAGCTTATGCTTCTGTTACCACCGTTTTAAACCGTCTAACTAAAAAAGGTTGGCTCAAATGTTCCAAAAATAATAAAGCTTTTACCTGGGAACCTTTAATGTCCCGTGAACAAGCCAAAGCTTTACAAGCTTATGAACAATTACAACAATTTCTTGCTATTAGTAACCCTGATATGGTAGCGTCGTTTGCTGATAGTTTAGATGCAAGCAGTTTAGAAAGATTAGAGGCGATCGCAAATCGTCTCCGAGCCATTCGCCGTCAACGGGGGACTCCTTAATATGCACTCAGTTATGATTTTCTTGGCTTTAGCAGTGGCTATAGGAATACGTTTAATATTTTCTCTCTGTTCTTATGGCCTAAGTCACTGGCAGCGATCGCTGCTGGCTTTTATGGCACCACCTTTACTATTATTAATGACAGCGATGGCCGTCATTTTTATGGGTTATCATGGACAAATGCTAGGCTTCCAGGCAAGTCGTTTCAGTTATTTATTAGCAGTTTTTTTCTTGTTATTTGCTGTCATCAGAGGTTTAGAAATTACATATCAAGGATGCTCGTCTCTGCAAAAAATAAAGAGTTATCCCCAAAAAAATATTTATAATACTCACGCCAAAATTCTAGAAACTAATTTACCCTATAGCGCACAAGTAGGCTTTTGGGACTCAGAACTTATCATTAGTAACGGTATTTTAACAACCCTAGATGATGCACATTTAAAAGCAGTTATCGCCCACGAACAAGCACACGCTTATTATCATGATACTTTTTGGTTTTTCTGGTTAGGTTGGCTAAAAAGGATTAGTTTTTGGTTACCGAAAACTAATAAACTTTGGCAAGATTTATTACTATTAAGAGAAATCCGCGCCGATCAAAAGGCGGCCGAAACAGTCGATCCCTTAATTTTAGCAGAATCCTTACTTATTATCGCTCAAGAAATTAATAGAATAGTAACAGCAAATCCTTTGGGAGTAATGGCGGCAGGATTTCATGATCTTGACCTAGAAAACCGACTAGAAGAAAGAATCAATGCCTTATTTGATGAATCAGACTATGTTCGTTTCAAAGGCATTGAATGGTATCCCGTTTTAATAACTCTATTGCCATTAGTTTCTATTCCTTTTCATGGTTGAAAAGTTATTGAAAATCTCCTGAATTTCTACGCCTAATTAACTCCGCTTGTTGGGGGGTTAAATCTGGTCTTTGACCCGGTAAAAAAGCGATGGGATTAATTGCCTTTCTGCCTCCAGGACGAATTTCAAAATGTAGATGGGGTCCTGTACTAAATCCTGTACTGCCCATTTCTGCAATTTGTTGGCCTTGTTCTACATTTTGGCCTGAAGTCACCAACAGTCGTTGATTATGACCATAAACACTAACATTGCCATCAGGGTGACGGATACTCACTTGATAACCTAAACCTTTATTACTCCAACCGGCAAACACCACCACACCAGAGGCCGCAGCAACAATGGGAGTACCAATGGGGGCAGCAATATCAACCCCTGTGTGCAGTTTACCAAAACGTGGACCAAAACCAGAGGTAAGGTTGCCTTGAGAGGGCCAAATATAACCTCGGGGAGATACAGGGGTTTGGGGTAAATAGCGATCCGAAGGGATAGGACGTAACTTGACCCCGGTTTCTTCTTCTCCAGAGGCCACAACTATGGTGTGGGATATAAGGGAAACAAAAATGCTCACACCAGCAATAATTAATCGATTGGATAATGATTTCATCGGTTACTGATTAAGTGTAGGAGTAAACCCAGATACTTTCTTAAGAAAGTTAAAGAGTTGTAAGCCACTGTAGCAGAAAATGGATTTTTGTAAAGTTGCTTCAATGTTCTTAAGTCTTTTAATCTCATGATTACCCAATGTTTACCTTCATCTTTTAGACTGTTTCATGAAGTATTGTCCTTTGATGGTGGAAAGAGTAAAACTAAAATGCTGTTAGCCTACAACCCGACGCAACCTTTGGCCCTTGAAGAGACGGAGGAGGAGCGAATACACTTTTATGAGCGAGGCCAAACCATACCCCTTGTTAACGAGGGTATTTGGCAAGTTGATCGTGGTATTGCTCAATTAAGTCAACTATCTCCCCAAGGGGACGAAATTTTGTTAGGTTGGGCGCAACCCGGAACTTTTTTTGGTTCCTGGTTAACTTTTGTAAATTCTTATCAAGTTAAAGGATTATCCAATCTTTATTTAAAATGGTACGGGATTGAAGATTTAAGCAACTCTGCTGAGTTAAGTCAAATGGCTTTTAGTCAGTTAGCCCGTCGAATGCGTCAGACAGAAGCGTTATTAGCTATTTCGGGATTAAAAAGGGTTGAGGATCGCTTACAACAATTACTTTATTTACTTCAACAAGAGTTAGGGGAAAGCACAAAAGAGGGAACTCGGATTAAGGTCCGTTTAACCCATCAAAACTTAGCCAATGCTATTGCTACTACAAGGGTAACAGTAACTCGTTTGTTGGGAGAATTTCAACGTCAAGGATGGCTTGGTTTTGATAGCGATCGCCATATTATTATTACTTCTGTTAAGTTCCATTCCTATTCTAAATCTGATGCTAATTTTAACTGATTATGTTTTGGATGAGACAGGCTTATGATATAGTTTAGATTAGATTTTTCACATAATTAAACAGTTTTTTATGACATCTTCTACTACTGGTGCTGATGCAGTTGATTCTGCGATCTCTAAGGGTCTTGATTTAGACGGAACACCCATCCCACCTGAAAAATTAAACCTATATAACGAGGTTATGGCATTAGAAGGGCAACGTCAACGCAGTGGTGTCACCAATACCATGCGCTCTCGTATTGTCCGTATTGGAGCCAAACATCTTTCAATGGAAGAACTCAATCAACGTCTAACCTCCGCAGAATTTGTTCCACTCAAAGATAAAGAGATTGCCTTTTACTACGGTGCAAAATAATCAGAACAGATTACTTATTTTTTTACAAGAGTTAAAAATTCGGCTTCACTGAGTTGAGTTATTCCTAATTTTTCGGCTTGAGTTAACTTAGAACCTGGGTTTTCCCCCAACAATAAATAATCAGTTTTCTTACTAACGGAACTGGTTACTTTTCCTCCTGCTTCCATAATTAAAGCTTTGGCCTCATTCCGTTTTAAGCTAGGTAAAGTACCAGTAATAACAAAGGTTTTGCCCGCAAAAGGAGTTAAGGGAGAATCAACAGTGGGTGTTTTAGATTTAGTTGCTTCTAATTGTAACCCAACTTTTTCTAATTGTTGAATTAGATCACAATTTTTTTCAATACTAAACCAATCAATAATTGACTGGGCAATTTCTTCTCCTACGCCATACACAGAACTTAAATCAGAGAAAGAAGCCTGAGATAATTGCTCCATACTAGGGAAGTTTTCCGCCAATAAACCAGCAGTTACACTACCCACATAACGAATACCTAAACCATATAAAACCCGTGAAAACGGCTGTTTTTTACTGCCCTCAATAGCCTCTATTAAATTATTTGCAGATTTGCTACCCATGCGTTCTAAATTGGCAATTTTTTCGGGGGTTAAATCATATAAATCGGCAAGGGAATTAACTAAACCATTATTAATTAGTAAGATAACAATTTTTTCTCCTAAACCGCGAATATCTAAAGCATCCCGTGAAGCCCAATGAACCAAACTACCCCGTAAAATTGCCCCACAAGAAAGATTCATGCAGCGAGTAACCGCTTCGTTTGGGGGACGCTTCAAAGTAGAATCACATTCAGGGCAGTGAGACGGCATTTGGTAGAGTTGGGTATTGGGGGGGCGTAAATCATCCAAAACACGGACAACTTCGGGAATAATCTCCCCTGCCTTGCGAATAATCACCGTATCTCCCACACGGATATCCAGTTGCTTAATGCGATCGCTGTTATGAAGGGTGGCTTTTTGTACCGTTGTCCCGGCTAAATGAACCGGTTCCATAACTGCCATGGGGGTAACAGCCCCCGTTCTGCCCACATTGACTATGATATCTTTAACTATAGTGGGGGCCTCTTCTGCGGGATATTTTAAGGCGATCGCCCAACGGGGGAATTTCTGGGTAAACCCTAACACTTTTTGCAGAGAATAATCATTAATTTTTACGACAACACCATCTGTCATATAAGGTAAGTCTTTTCTCTCGGTTTCCCACTGCTGAAAATAGTCAGCTACTTCCTCAAGAGATGGGCATAATTTGCGGTGAGTATTAACTAAAAACCCACTATTTTGTAAATAGTTTAAAGACTCCCATTGACTGTTTATGTCTGTGGTTTCAAGATGCAAAGTATAGGCAAAAAATTGTAAGCGTCTCTGGTCGACAATTTTGGGGTCTAACTGTCGTAATGTTCCGGCGGCAGCGTTACGAGGATTGGCAAATAAAGCCTCTCCGTTTTCTTCTCTTTGTTGATTAATGCGGTCAAATTCATCTAGGGGTAAAAAAGCCTCTCCACGGACTTCTATAATAGGGGGAGGATTTTCTAAATTTAACTTTAAAGGAATAGAACGAATGGTGCGAACATTTTGGGTAATATCTTCTCCTGTGGTTCCATCTCCTCTAGTTACACCTCGAATTAACAAACCATTTTCGTAGGTTAAAGCTAGGGCAGAGCCATCAATTTTTAATTCACAAACGTATTCAGCAGATTCTATGTTTTCCTTTTCACTATATCGTTGCCATCGTTTTTGCCAAGCTTGTAAATTCTCTAAATTAAAGGCATTTTCTAAACTATAAAGAGGAATATTATGGGCAAGAGAAACAAATTGAGACGCAGGTTTATCCCCTACTCTTTGGGTGGGACTATCAGAAGTAATTAAATGAGTATTTTCCTTTTCTAATGTATCTAGTTCCCGATATAACTGATCATAAACAGCATCCTCCATAATGGGATTATCAAGAACATAGTAAGCATAATTCGCTTTTTGTAGTTGTTGTCTTAGTTGTTGTATCCGTTGTTCAATCATTATTTTAATTACTCCGATAAGTCAAGATTCAGTTTGAAGATATTAGGACATAATAGTATTATGTCCCTACGAATTCGCCATTGTAGGGGTTAAACCCAGAAAGCTGATTTTCTCACAACAGTATTATCCATTGGTAATTATCCATTGTCCATTGTCCATTATCCATTATTGAATAAGCATTACGGACTCGGTTTGTCAATTTTTTCTTTTGTTACTATTTTAAAAGTATGAGTTAGGAGTACATATCTTGGTCAACATTCGCTGCGGTAACATTGAATTTAAGAACATTGAAGCAATTATCTTTGATAAAGATGGCACTCTAGAAGACTCTAATAACTTTTTACGAGAGTTAAGTATTCATCGCGCCCGCTTATTAGATGCCCAAATACCAGGGATCGGAGAACCCTTACTAATGGCCTTTGGCCTGCAAAATAATCAATTAGATCCCACTGGTTTGATGGCCGTAGGAAGTCGCCAAGAAAACTTAATTGCTGCGGCTGCTTACATTGCAGAAACAGGAAAAAGTTGGTTTGAAGCCCTAAAAATAGCCGAAAACGCCTTTAGAGAAGTTGATCAATCTCTCAAAAAAGATCGAACCACTTCCCCCTTATTTGCTGGTAGTTTAGATGTGTTAAAAACTTTATACGAAGCTGGCTTAAAATTGGGAATTCTCTCGGCTGCCCCTACCCAAGACGTAGAACATTTTGTACGGGAACATAATCTTTCTGATTACATTCAACTAATGATGGGAGGTGATCAAGGATTAAGTAAACCCGACCCCCAACTATTTATTAAAGCTTGTCAAACTTTGATAACATCACCCGAGAAAACTGTCATGGTAGGAGACTCTCAAGGAGATATTCTCATGGCCAAACAAGCAGGAGTAGCAGGAGCCATCGGCATTTCTTGGGCTAACAAAACAGCCCCTCATCTCAATCAAGCCGATATTATTATCACTCAAATCGAGGAAATACAACTGGGTTAAACCACTAAAGGATCTAACAAAAATAGAAACTTCTGCTGAATTTGGAGCTTAGGGTGTATGATGTTACATTAACAAAAGTTTGTTGTCTGTATCATTATTAGAGAGGGTAAAACAAATTGTCTAAACGTTATTTATTTACGTCTGAATCCGTTACAGAAGGTCATCCCGATAAGGTTTGTGACCAAATCTCAGACACTATTATTGATACTCTCCTCAATGAAGATGATCAAAGTCGGGTAGCTGCGGAAGTCGTCGTCAACACTGGTTTAGTCTTGATTACCGGGGAAGTTACCTCCAAAGCTCATGTTGATTTTGCCAAATTAGCCCGTAACAAAATTGCAGAAATTGGATATACTGATGCTGATAATGGTTTCTCTGCCAATAGCTGTTCCGTTTTAGTGGCTTTGGATGAACAGTCTCCCGACATTGCCCAAGGTGTTAGCCAAGCTAGGGAACAACGCAAAGAACTCAGCGATGATGAGTTAGACCAAATCGGTGCCGGTGACCAAGGACTCATGTTTGGTTATGCTTGCAACGAAACCCCAGAATTAATGCCCTTACCCATCAGTTTAGCCCATCGTTGCGCCCGTCGTTTAGCGGCAGTCCGCAAAACTGGTGATTTAAGCTATTTACGTCCCGATGGCAAAACCCAAGTTTCCATTGCCTATGAAGATGGTATTCCCGTTGGTATCGATACCATTCTCATCTCTACACAACACGATGAAACCATCGGTTCCATCACCGATAACGACGCAGTTCAAGCTAAAATTAAAGCTGATCTCTGGGAAGCAGTTATTCTACCTGTATTTGCAGATATCGATATTAAACCCTCTCAAGATACTCGCTATCTAGTTAATCCTACCGGTAAATTTGTTATTGGTGGTCCTCAAGGAGATGCAGGGTTAACCGGTCGTAAAATTATCGTCGATACCTACGGTGGTTATTCTCGTCACGGTGGTGGCGCATTTTCCGGTAAAGATCCCACAAAAGTTGATCGTTCTGCCGCTTATGCTTCTCGTTATGTGGCTAAAAATATTGTTGCTGCTGGTTTAGCAGATAAGTGCGAAGTTCAACTCAGTTATGCTATTGGTGTTGCTCGTCCTGTTAGTATTTTAGTAGAAACCTTCGGCACCGGTAAAGTGGATGAAACCAAGTTGTTAGAAGTTGTTAATGAACTGTTTGAGTTACGTCCTGCTGGTATTATTCAGTCCCTGAAACTCCGTGAACTTCCTTCTCAACGGGGTGGACGCTTCTATCAAGATGTGGCTGCTTATGGTCATTTTGGACGCAACGATCTTGATCTCCCTTGGGAAGCAACTGATAAAGCGGCCTTACTCAAAGATGCTTTATTAAAAGTTGGTGTTTAATCCTAACTAGGGTTTGCTGAATAAAAGCAAAACCCTATTCTTTAAAAGGTTACACCCATATTCGCGATCGCAAAAAAGATCAGCTTTGTCGGCTACAAACTGCTATAATTGGTAGAAACACCTCCCAGTTGTTGGTCAAGAACAAATGTATCGAAAAGAGGAGCAACCTTTACCGCCCCAGAAAAATTTGAATTACCTTTCGAGGGCAAATTGTCCCCCAATAATCGTTGGGTAATCATGGCAGAGTTGATACCTTGGGATGATTTTGAGGAAGAATATGCTAAACTTTTTTCAGCAGAAAAAGGTGCGCCAGCCAAACTATTTAGAATGGCATTAGGGACATTAATTATTAAGGAAAAATTAGGAACAAGTGATAGAGAAACTATAGAACAGATTAGAGAAAATCCCTATCTACAATACTTTATAGGTTTAAATTGTTATCAACAAGAGCCACCACTGGAATCTTCAATGCTAGTTCATTTTAGGAAAAGAATTGATGGAGAATTGATAAACAAAATCAATAAAAAAATAGTAAAAAGAGAAATAGACAAGAGTGATAAAGAAGTAAAAAAAAAGGATTGTCTCCAAGAAAAAGGAGAAAAAATAAAAATAAAGGTAAACTAATTTTAGATGCGACTTGTGCGCCAGCAGACATCAAATACCCAACGGATTTAGGCATATTAAATCAAGCCAGAATTGAGACAGAAAGAATAATAGATAATCTTTATAAACCATTAAGAGTAAAATTGAGAAAAAAGCCGAGAACTTCTAGAAAAATTGCTAGAAAGGAATACTTAAAAGTAGCTAAAAAACGAAAAGTATCTTATCAAGAAAGAAGAAAAGCTATCGGGAAACAGTTAAAATACCTTAAGAAAAATTTAGGAAATATAGAAGACTTAATTCAAGCTGGGGCTTCCCTGGAAAATCTGAGTAAAAGACAGAAAAATTGTCTAGAGACTATCAAAAAAGTTTATGAACAACAACAGTCAATGTGGGAGAATAAGACCCAGAGTGTTCCTCAAAGAATTGTAAGTTTAACTCAACCGCATATTCGTCCAATAGTGAGGGGAAAAGCAGGAAAACCAATAGAGTTTGGAGCTAAACTCTCAGTAAGCTGTGTAGATAACTATGTGTTTCTATACAAAATAAGTTGGGAAAACTTCAATGAATCTTGTCATTTAAAAGAACAAGTAGAAAAGTATAAAGAAACGTTTGGCTATTATCCCGAATCCGTCCATGTAGATAAAATTTATCGAACTAGGGAAAACAGAAATTGGTGTAAGGAAAGAGGGATAAGAATCAGTGGTCCGAAGTTAGGAAGACCTCCGAAAAATGTCAGTGAAGAAGAAAAGAAACAAGCCCACTCCGATGAATGCTTCCGTAATGCTATTGAGGGAAAGTTTGGACAAGCTAAACGAAGATTTAGCCTAAATCTCGTGATGACAAAACTCCCTGAAACCTCCATTACATCTATTGCTATTACATTTTTAGTTGTCAATCTTTCTAAACTTCTGAGGAAGTTTTTGTCGCTTTTTTGTCCTTATTTACTAATAATAGAACAGGGGAACTCATCAAACCGCCTTTCATTAATTTTGATTATACTTTAAACAATTTTTATGTACTAAAACTTATTGATTTGTCAGAAAATTCTTGGTCAAAAGTGGCATAAATTTTGGAG